>JAAUYH010171674.1_pt1 | contig 26593 bp, 28 predicted proteins | sample 7278061 | NCBI WGS metagenome assembly JAAUYH01 (sample SAMN14350203, study PRJNA611818) | marine sediment metagenome | isolation source: surface marine sediment (0.6m) | place: French Polynesia: Moorea | collected 2018-08
AACGAAGCATCGTTAGTGACCTCGTCTTCCTTCACGCCGAGCTGCTCGGCGACGATGCTCTTAACCTGTTGTTCGATACTGCTCATAGTGTTTGCTTCTCCTGAGAAGGCTTCTAGCTTCGATATCCACGGCCTGAAACGCTGTAAGTCCTTGTTTTTCCAAGGTACGCACTGAGCGTGGATGCGTATTGTATGTGAATAAGCTGCGGCAATCTATACACCCAAGGCTTGAATTTGCACCGCCCCTAGACTACCCACATGCCGCCGTTTACGTGCAGGGTTTCGCCCGTGATATAGGCGCCCGCCGGCGACGCGAGGAATACCACGGCATTGGCAATATCGTCGCCCTCGCCCAGCCTGCCGAGCGGAATCTGCGCGAGCATAGCCTCCTTCTGGTCGTCCGGCAGGACGCGGGTCATATCGGTGTCGATGAAGCCTGGCGCAACGACATTGACGGTTATGTTTCGGGAGCCTATTTCTTTTGCCAGCGACTTCGAGAACCCGACGATGCCGGCTTTCGCCGCCCCGTAGTTCGATTGTCCTGCATTGCCCATCGCCGCGATCACCGAGGCAATGTTGATAATGCGTCCCTTCTTCGCTTTCATCATGCCGCGCAAGACGGCTTTGCTGACGCGGAACACGCCGCTCAGATTGGTCGAAATGACGTCGTCCCACTCGTCCTGCTTCATGCGCATGAGCAGGTTGTCCCGCGTGATACCCGCGTTGTTGACCACGATCGTCGGTGCGCCCTCGGTAGTCTGTATGTCCTTCAGGGCCTCGACGACCGAGGCCTCGTCGGCGATATTCAATACGATCCCGCGGCCACTGCCGGCCAGCGATTCCGTGATGCCCGCCGCCCCGCCTTCGCTGGTCGCCGTGCCGATGACCGTTGCCCCGGCGCCGGCCAGCGCCGTTGCGATCGCGGCGCCGATGCCGCGCGACGCTCCTGTGACGAGTGCGACCTCGCCCTCGAGAATGTTCGATCCGAAGATTGAGCTCATCTGGCTTTCCTTTCTTGGGCTATAGCTGAAGGGCTTTCTGAAGACTGTCGTTGTCCTCGAGATGTCCCGCCGGCATTTTTCGATCGATACGCCGCATGAGTCCTGTAAGCACTTTGCCGGGGCCGCACTCGACCACCGAGGTCGCGCCGGCGTCGATCATCGCGCCGATCGTATTGACCCAGTGCACGTGGCTGTAAACCTGTTTTGCGAGATGCGTACGGATGTCCTCGGTGTCGACATAAGTCTTCGCATCGGTTGCGTTGTACACCGGAATACCGGGCATCCGGAAGCTCGCCGCCTGGAGCGTCTCGAGGAGCGCTTCTCCGGCCTCGCGCATTAGCGACGAGTGTGACGGCACGCTGACGGGCAGCAGGATGGCCCTGCGCGCGCCCGCCTCTCTCGCCAGCTCGACGGCTCTGCCCAATGCCATCCTGTGACCTGCTATGACGACCTGCCCCGGCGAGTTGTAATTGACGGGTTCCGCCACGCCCAACTCGCCTGTGGCATCGGCGCAGACCTTGCGCACGCTGTCGTTGTCGAGTCCCAGCAGCGCCGCCATCGCGCCCTCGCCCTCGGCGACGGCGTTGCTCATTAGCTCCGACCGCCTTGTGACGACTCGCAGCGCGTCGCTGAAGTCGATTGCACCGGCACATACCAGCGCCGTGTATTCTCCGAGGCTGTGACCGGCAACTTCACCCGGTGTCGCGCCGCCTGCCTCGTTCCAGCAGCGCCACGCGGCGCATCCCGCGGTCAGCATGGCCGGTTGCGTGACGACCGTCTGGTCGAGTTTGTCGGCGGGTCCCTCCTGCACGAGCTGCCAGAGGTCGTAACCCAGCACTTCGCTGGCCTCGGCATAGGTGTCGCTGACGACGTCGAACGCGTCGGCCAGCTCTTTTTGCATACCCAGGGATTGAGACCCCTGGCCCGGGAATACCATCGCGATTGACACTGCGGGCTCCGTTATTTTTTTTGCTGTCCCAGGCGGCGCATTATAGCCCCTGCAACGGCTCCCGCCAGCGTGCCGTAGAGATGTGCGTTGACGATGACATTGCCGCCAGCGGTCTCTTCAGACCCCGGTAACGGACCCGCTAGCTGCTCCCAGACCAGCTTTGCCGCCACGAGCACCGCGAGGATTACGGCCTCGCGTCGCCGCCCGGGCAGTCCCGCAACGATACCCGCGGCGAGCATGCCGTGCAGCAGGCCGGAGAGACCGACGTACCAGGCGAGCTCCGGGTCGAGAAACCAGAAGCCGGCGCTTATGCCGGCGACAACCGCGAAAAGAATCGCGAGCCAGCCGCGGGCATCGAACTCGCGTGCGAAAAGAAACCAGACGAGGCCGAGACCTGCGGCGTTCATCAGGAAATGCGCGGGCCCGAGGTGCACCAGGTGGCCAGTCACCAGTCGCCAGACTTCGCCGTCGGCGATAGCCGCACGATCGTATCGCAGCCACTCGCGGCCGACCTCGCCCCAGAGAGCGATCGCGGCTGAGACTCCGATCACAGTTGCGGCAATTCCATCGGATTTGTGTAACCCCATGTTTGATATACTTACGTTTAAGGAAAACAGACGTCAATCAAGCACTATACGGAGTCATTTGTGACGGCAGTTCGAAAGCCAGTGCGCACGATGCGCCAGCGGGGATTTACCCTCATCGAGATCATGGTGGTGGTCATTATCATCGGCCTGCTGGCCGCGATCGTCGCACCTAACTTCATCGGCCGCGTCGATGACGCGCAGATCACGCGCGCCAAAGCTGATATCAGTCAGATCGAGAACGCGTTGAAATTCTATCGTTTGGACAACTTTGCATACCCGAGCTCCGAACAGGGGCTCGACGCGCTGGTCACGAAACCCAACGACCCGAACATCCGCAACTGGAAAACCGGCGGTTACCTGGACCGGGTGCCGAAAGATCCCTGGGGTAATCCCTACCTGTACCTCAATCCGGGCAACAACGGTGAGATCGACGTCTACACGCTCGGTTCCGACGGCAAGCCGGGCGGCGAAGGCGCCGCTGCCGATATCGGCAACTGGGAACTCGAATAAGCGAACGGCGCAACGCGCCCTGCCGCAATGATGCACTCTCGCCGCGCCAAGGGCTTCACGCTAATCGAAATTCTCGTCGTCGTGACCGTCATCGCGATCGTCACGTCGGCCGCTATGTTGTCATTGACCCTGGTGGGTGACGATCGCGACGCGCGCACCGACGCGCGTCGTCTCGCTTCTCTGCTCGAGGTCGCGATGGACGAGGCCATCATGCAGGGACGCGAATTCGGACTGGAACTCATGCAGGGCGGCTATCGCTTCGTCGAGTACGATCCCAATGCATTGCAGTGGGCCGAGGTTCCGTTCGACGATACGTTTCGACCGCGCAACCTGTCCGAAGGCGTATCGATGGACCTGTATATCGAAGACCAGCGGGTGGTGCTCGAGCAACAGGCGGCCGTGATCGAGACGGCCGGGGACGATGAGGACGACGATCGGGAATCCGACTATGCACCGCATGTTTTCGTTTTTTCGAGCGGCGACATCACCCCCTTCCAGGTGCGACTTTCCCGCTTGCCGAACGATGAGCCGATCGTGCTCAGCGTCGATGCGCTGGGTCAGGCCGAGATCATGACCGAATCGGAGCTGGAGTTTTGAGGCGCCCTTCCCCTGCTGGCGGTTTTACACTGATCGAAGTGCTCGTCGCGCTTGCCATCGTGAGCATCTCGCTGCTCTCGGTGGCAGCCGCCATGAACCAGATGATCGACGCGGCGAACTCGCTGCGCGATCGCACTTACGCCGACTGGATCGCCCAGAACAAGATTGTCGAGATCCGGCTGTCGGGTGTGGAACCGGAGGCGGGTTCCAGCAGCGGCGAAATCGAATACGCCAGCGTCGACTGGTCGTGGCGCAGCGTCATCTCGGAAACGGGCGTCGAGGACCTGTACCGCGTCGACGTGTCGGTATCGCTCGCCGGTACCGACTACGACCTGCGCACGGTCACCGGCTTCGTCGGTCCGCCCACGATTCCGGGCCAGAGCAACAGGGCATGGACGGGCGGCGGCGCCGGCCGCGGGCCGGGAGTTCCCGGCCAGCCGTCTCCCGACGACGGAGCGAGGGAATGATGCGCGCCAAGGCCGGCTTCACGCTGATCGAAGTCCTGGTGTCGCTCGCGATCTTCGGCGTGCTGTACATGCTCGCTTTCATGACCGTCGATCGCACGCTGGCGAATGCCGATCTGCTGACCGAGCGCATGGATCGGCTGCAGGCGGTTCAGCGGACGATTCGATATCTTGCGAGCGACCTGATGCAGACGGCGCCACGCCCCGTGCGCGACGAGCTGGGGGACACGTACACGCCGTCACTGCGGTCCGACCTGCTCGGCGACTTCGCACTCGAAGTGACTCACGGCGGCTGGCCGAACCCGGCAGGGCTGCCGAGGAGCACGCTGCAGCGCTCGGCATATCGTCTCGAGGACGACGAACTACTGCGCTACCACTGGAACGTACTCGACCGCACGTATGCCAACGAGCCTTACGGTACCGTGTTGCTCGACGACGTGGCCGGGCTGAATTTCCGCTTCCTCCAGGCAGACGGCGAGTGGACCGAGCAATGGCCGCCACAGGCGGCACAGGGGATCGGCTTCGGACCGGCGACGCTGCGGCAGCGCCCGATCGCCGTCGAGATCGTCCTGACGCTGCCCGAGGAAGGTGAGATTACCCGCATTGTGGAGGTGGCGCCGTGAGTATCGTGCGCAGGCATCGCGGCGTCGCGTTGATCACGGCGATCCTCGTGACTGCACTCGCCGGCAGCGTCGCCGCGAGCCTGGCCTGGGATAATGCTCTCGACGTACGGCGAACCATGGTGCAGCTGCATCGGGACCAGGCGATCCAGGTGGCCCTCGGCGCGGAGAACTGGGTGGCCAACATCCTGCGCGACGATCTCAGTGATACCCAGACGGACCATCTCGGTGAGGTGTGGGCCCAGGACCTGCCGCCCTTCCCGATCGACGGCGGCGAGCTGTACGGCAAGATCGACGACCTGCAGGGCCGCTTCAACGTCAACAATCTCGTCGACCAGAATGGCGAGATCGATACCGACAGCCTGGAGCAGTTCCAGCGACTGCTGGTCGCGGTCGGTCTGGACCCGCGTTTCGCCGGCCTCGCGGCCGACTGGATCGACTCGGACCGCGATCCGTCATTCCCGGACGGCGCCGAGGACTCGATCTACACGGGCATAACTCCCGGATATCGCTCCCCCAACCAGGCGCTGACGAGCGCGACCGAGCTGGCGGCGCTCGAGGGCATGGAGAAAGAGATGTTCGACGCCCTGGCGCCGTACATCGTCGCTCTCCCGGGCCGCACCGTGCTCAACGTCAATACGGCACCCGGTCCGGTGCTGCAGTCGCTGGACGAGAGCATGACGGCAGCAGACGCCGAACGCCTTATCGGCGAGCGCGAAGGTGAAGGCTTCGTCGATATCGTGAATACCTTCTCGGCGTTCAGCGACGTCGACGTCAATGAGCTCGGTGAGAACAGCGACTATTTCCAATTGATGGTCGTGGTGCGGATTGATACCGTTCGCATAACCTATTACAGCGTGTTACAACGCGACCCGAACGGCGGCGTCGTGCCAATACTTCGCAGCCTCGGAACAACCTGATATGGCCGACTTCCTCGTAATCAGACTGCATGGCGATGCTGCCGGAACCGTGAGCTGGATCGCGGCCGACAGCAACGGCACACGCCTCAGCCAGCCGGCGCAGGGCTCGCTGGACCTGGCGGCACTCGACGCCGGCGATCGCCCGGTCATCGTCCTGGTACCGGCGGCGGACGTGCTCACGACGACTGTAAACCTGCCGGTCAGGGGCGCATCGAGGCTGTTGGCAACGCTGCCGTTCGCTCTCGAGGACCAGCTGGCCGACGACGTGGAAAACCTCCACTTCGCGGCCGGCCCGAAACGTGACGACGGCCGCGTTCCCGTTGCGGTCGTTTCTCGCGAACGCATGGATGCGTGGCTTGCAGAGCTCGAGGACGTCGGCATCAAACCGGCGCAAATTGTCCCGGAGACGTTCGGACTCGCACGCATCCCCGGAATTGCGAGCATGCTCATCACGAAAGAGCAGATCATTTTCAACGACGGCGAAAATCTCGAATTCGCGATGCAGGACGTGAAGCCCAGCGACGCGCTGGTCGCAGCAGGGTCGCTCAAAGAGACGTCGGCGGGGCTCGAGGACGCGGAGGCTGGCGCCAGTCACCTGCTGGTTTACTGCGAACCCAGGGACGAGCAACGCTTCGAGCACGACTGGATAGCTTTGCGGCACGAGCTCGACAGCGTCGACATCAACTTGCTTCCTGACGGCGCATTGCCGCGGCTCGCGGTCACCGTTGCGTCGGGTAATGGCGTCAACCTGCTGCAAGGCGAATACGGTTCCAGGACTGACTACGCAAAAGCCTTCAGGCCCTGGCGAAACGTCGCCGCCCTGTTCGCAGGCTTGCTCGTTATCGCCGTTGCGCTCAAGGGCGTCGACTACGCTCGGCTGAGCTCCGAAGCGGCGACGCTGAAAGAACAGTTCACTGAGCAATATCGTCAGATTCGGCCCGGCGATGACCGCGAAGTCATGGACCCGGTAGGCACCGTCAATTCGCTGCGGCGCGGACTCGTTTCCGGCGGCGGTCCGACTGTGTTCCTGCCGGCATTGCGCGAACTCGGCGCGGCGCTTCAGCAGCACGAGACCCTCGCGATCGAAGCGATCAGTTATCGCGCGGGCATTCTCAATATTCGCTTGACCGCTCCCGACGTCGCCACGCTCGACACCGTGCAGAGGGCGGTCTCCGGCGGAGGGCGCTTCAGCGCATCGATCCAGTCGACCGACCAGGTCGGCGATCGCATCGACAGCCGAATCGAGGTGCGGGAGAACTGATATGAAAGAATGGTTCGCAGATCTTGCACCGCGTGAGCAGCTGTTCGTCGGCATCGGCGCGATCGCGGTCGCAATCATCGTCCTTTACGGACTCATCTGGGTGCCGTTCGACAACAGCCACAAGGCACTCGCGCAGGACGTCGAGACCTGGCAACGGTCGCTGGCAGAGCTCGGTCCGCTCAAGAACCAGCTGGCGCAGCAATCCGGCGACCGCGGCCGCTCGACCTCCGGCAACCAGACGCCGGTCGTGATCGTCGCCCAGACGTCGCGCGCTCGCGGCCTCGAGCGCGCACTCAAACGCAGCCAGCCGACGACGACGACCGGCATTCGCGTCGAGTTCGAGAACGTTGCGTTTGACGACCTCGTGTTGTGGCTGGGCGATCTCAGCAGCCAGTACGGACTCGTCGTGCAGCAAGGCAGTTTCACGACGAGCCAGACGGCTCCCGGCAGGGTCAATTCGACGCTGACGCTGGAGCGCTCACCCTGATGCTGGCACGGCGGGGGCTGATAACGCTGGCTGTGTTGATGTTCGTCGCCGGCATCGTCAGCCTGTTTCCCGCGCGCATCGCGTACCGCTGGTTTGCACCCGACACCGTATCGTTGGCGGGCATTTCCGGGACGGTTTGGCGCGGGCGCGCAACGCAGGCTTCGGTAAACGGCGCTTACCTGCAGGACGTCCACTGGCGGGCGCACCCTGTCCGGCTCGTGACCGGGAGACTCTGGTATTCGATCGAGGCGACGCCGGCATCGGGATTCATCGAAGGCATGGTCGCCGTCAGCGCTGGCGGAGCCGTGAAGATCGAGGATCTCAATGCAGCGCTGCCGCTCGAAGCCGTCGCACCCGCATTCAACCTGGCCGGCGTACGTGGTAGCGCCAGCGCCCGGTTCGAACGCATCGAGATCGAGGAAGGATTGCCGGTCGCGGCCGACGGGCTTTTAACGGTTGCAGACTTCACGCACCCGCGAATTTATCGTGGCTCGATCGGCGGCTACCGCGCGGAATTCTTCACCCAGAACGACGGGGTCGTCGCGAGTGTCGAAGACACGGACGGCAGCATCGATATCGCCGGAAGTCTGCAGGTCAACGCGGACCGAACTTACCAATTCATCGCCAAGCTGGCGCCCAAGCAAAACACGCCCGCGTCGATTCGGGGCCAGCTGCAGGTCCTCGGCTCCCCCGACGAGCGAGGTCAGCGCGAACTCAGGCTGGAAGGCGTACTCTAGGATACGGCGCCCGGGCCCTCACGTTTCAACTTCGACGAACGCCTGCAGCAGCGGAAAGTACAATGCGCAGCGCACCGGCGTCTGCGCCCAGGCCGAGTAGAGTGCGGCATACCTCGCGAGCTGGTCGCGATAGCGGTCTGACTCGGCTTGCAGGAAACTGTCCAGGCCGCCGCCCTCGTGCGTGCTCGTTTTGTAGTCGACGATCCAGTGCTGGTCGTTGTCGTCGATTCGGACCCGGTCAATGACGACGGAGACGATTTCACCGTCCAGCATGCCGCTGAGTGCCAGTTCCGCGTGTCCGTCGCCGTCGAGCAGCCAGGCCCCTTTCTCATCGGTTCGCACGCCGTCGAGCGCCGCGTCGACTCGCTCACACACGTCCTCGAGCAGCCGTTCGCCGACACCCATCTCGGTCAGCCAGCGAATCGTCGTGGCGTGGTCGCCTGCCGCGCCGGCCTCGACTTTTTTCTGCGCGACCAGCTGCAGCCAACGATGAACAATAGTGCCGGCTATTCTCGCCGCGGACCCTACCCAATAGAACTCCACGTCGGGCTCGTCGGATACCGGCGCGTCCGCCGACCTGGTGCCCGGGGGCGGCTCAGCATCGGGCAGCGTCCAACGTTCACTGAATCGTCGCAGCCGGGGTTCGTACCAGTCGACGCTCCCGCTTTCTGTGGGGCCTGGTGAGAGATTGTCGATCGCTGCAGCAAACGCCGGTTCGGCATCGTCCCACAACATGTGCAGCAGACTTCTCGGATCGGGCCGCTTGAACCCATCGGCATCGGTCGTCAGTCGGACGTTGCCCGAGATGTGCAGTGACTTTTTCGCTCGCGTGCATGCGACGTACAGAAGGCGGCCCTGCTCGTAAGCGTCCTTTGCGTTGTCGCTGACCTCGATATAGTGGTGTATCGGGTCGTTCTGCAGGTCGCCGCGCGGGCCGACCGGGCTGATGATCTTCTGTTCTTCGCCGTGTTCGTCGGGAATGTCGAACCAGTTCAACACCTCCTTCGCGCTGCGTCCCGGTACCCGGCCCATGCCGTAGAGCAGCACGTGATCGAACTGCAGGCCCTTGGCGCGGTGCATCGTCAGTACCTGCAGCCGCGCGGTCACGTCGTTCGAAACGTGTTCTAGATCGAGTATCGACGCGAGCTCAGCGATGTCTGGCAGGGACCCTGCGACTTCATGCTTCTCGATGACGTCCAGGCATCGATAGACATGCTCGATGGCGTGTTCGTCCTCTACGATTGACGGTCCGCCGAGGCTCAGCCAGGCTCGCTCGACGCGATCGCGTAACGACAGCGTGCGCGAACCGCGCACGAGAGTTTCGAGGACCGGCATGGCATTGCCCAGCGCTTCACGCCCTGTCACAGAAACAGCGGAGACGCGCTCCTCGTCATCGAGCAACTCCCAGACCGTGGACTGTGCGTCGTTGCAGACAAGTCGGTGCAAGTCGGCCCAGCCGAGGCCGACCCAGGGTGCCCTGAGGATGGCCAGCCACGCCAGCCGATCACCCGGATGCACGCATGCCCTGGTCAGCGCCAGTATTTCGATGACCTCGGGCAGGTCGGTCAGGCGGTCGATATCGACCGCCTGGTAGGCAATGCCGTTCTGGCGCAACAGTGCGAGCAATGCGGGCAGTTGCGTACGTGACCGGACGAGAATGGCCATGTCGTCATCCGGATTTTCGTCAAGCGTCCGCCGAACGACCTCGAGCCCGCGTTGCGCCTCCGCGTGAACATCGGCGCCGAACACGGGCAGGTAATTCACAGTGCCATGCCCGATGTGCGCGTCGACGGGTACCGCCGGCGCATAGGACACCGCGCTGTAAGTCGCGTCGTCGTGCTCGGGCAGCACAGTCGGGAATACGCGGTTGAACCAGTCGACGAGGTGCTCGCCCGATCGAAAGTTCCTGCGCAGCACCAGCGGCGTCAACGGAATGCTGCCGATGCCGTTCTTGCGTGCGAGCAGGAACTGGCCGACCTCGGCATTGCGAAAACGATAGATGGACTGCATCGGATCGCCCACGCAGAACAACGTGCGGCCGTCACCAGGTTCCCACCCACCGGTCAGCGCCTCGAGCATCCGATACTGGGCGCTCGACGTGTCCTGCATTTCGTCCACGAGCAAATGCCGCACCTGGTAGTCGAGCAGCAATGCGACATCGCCCGGGTTCTCGGCAGTACCCAACGCCTGCGATGCCGTCATTGCCACCTGGATATGATCGGTCAGCGCATGTTCGTTGAACAAACGTTGCAGCTCACCGACGGCCAGTGGCAGCAGGCGGAACAGCGCGAGCAGTACCCGCCACTGCTCGTCGCTGTAGCTGACGGGTGGCATGTCGCGCAAGCGATTCAATGCACGTCGAAGACGATCGTGTTTTCCGAGCGCCTCGAGCAGATCGAGAAACGCCTTCTTCTCCCCGGAGTCTCCCGGCGGAAAGCCCTGGTTCCTGGTTACCGTCTTGCGCCATTCTCCTTTGCGCGTCAGCAGAATCCCGGCGACCGCCAGCCAGGCATCGCGCGACGCGACGTCGGTAGACGGCAAGTCCTCCAGATCTCGTAGCTCGCAGATCGGATCGTCGCCCTTCCCGTCGCTGAGCAAATTGTCGGCGGCATACGCGGCGAGCGGTCTGAACCACTCCGAGTATTCCTGCGGAAACGCGCTGCACGTTGCGTCGAGCTGCTTGCCGACGATGAACGCGAGGCTGCGTTCGAAGCGCAGTCGCAGCGCAGCCGCATCTTCGTGTCGCCCGAGCCCGGTGGCAATGAACGGCAACCATTGGTCGCGGGTCTCGAGCATGCGGGAGAGGTACGCGACGTAAAGCCAGGTGTTCGTGTCGACGTGCAGCAGGACCTCGCGTGTTGCGTCCTGCAGTGCGCCCTCCTCCGCGAGCCAGTCCAGCGTCGCCGCAGCCGCTCGCCGGTACAGGTTTTTCAGTTCCGAATCGACGACGATCGCGCTGGCGGAAGCCCCCGAAGGGCTGCTCAGCGGCTGTGATCGTGCGATGGACGCATTGAGGGAATCGAGCGTCTGGATACGCATTCGGCGCGGGTTGTCGATCAGGCGCCAGTCCCGCTCACGGTCGCGGCGAAGGACGTCGACCGCGAAGCCGGCAGTCAGCTGCAGATGTGGCTCGTCGGGCTGGTGTCCCTTGCGTGCATTTCGCAGCGCCTGCAAAACGCGAAGCTGCATCTCGGCGGCCGCCTTGCGCGTAAACGTGATGGCGAGAATTTCCTCGGGATTGTCAACGGTCGCCAGCAGCTTCAGGTAGCGCTGGATCAGGAGCTCCGTCTTTCCTGATCCCGCCGGCGCCTGGACGATGAATGACTGCGTTACGTCCAGCGCCTGCCCGCGTGCGCGTTCGTCGTCCCGGAGTAGCTGCCCGTCAGTTGTCATGACGAAGCTCTGCAAAACGACTCAGGAGCGCTAGAGGCCGCGCGTCCTTGATCCCGACCCTTGCGTTGATGCGCACGTCGCCGCGGGCGATGTGATCGAGCGCGGTACGTACCTCGGCCTTCCATCCACCCAGCCTGCGATGCCAGTTCTCGCCATCGTCGAACGCCGTGCCGGCGCCATCAATCGAGATGTCACGACTGTCGATGTTCACGAGCGCCAGCCCTGCAGGGTCCTCGTGCAGGGCGCTGGCGTAGACGACCAGCTGGAAGTCGTTGGGTGTGCCATGGCGGTCGACGAAACGCTTCCGCGCGCCTGTCTTGTAATCGATCACGGCGATTCTGCCGTCGTCGAGGCGATCGATCCGATCGCATCTCAGGCGCAGAGCCACGCCGTGCAGAGACGTATCGAGCTCGCCTTCCACGCTGTCGATCTCGAATCCATCTCGTGCTTTGTCGAGCGCGACGACGCCTGTCAACAGCCGCTCGACGCGTTGCCGCTCGAGCTCGAGCAGGCTCCGCAACGAATTGTCGGCATGGCGCCAGAGTCGTGCAAAAGCCTTCCGGCTCGCGGCGAAAACCCGCTGACGCAAATCGACTGCATCCCACGCCGAGATTTCGCTCTGCGAAGGATGATCCGCGTACAGCTCGGCAAGCGCATCGTGAACGAGATTCCCGCGCATGTTGGCGGCGAGCCCGGTGACCCAGGCCTGCAGGTATCGCACCCCGAGCCTGCCGCTCACAAATGCCGAGAACGGATCGGCGAGTTGCCTCTGGACCGTCGCAGCTCCGCCTGCAACCGCTTCATCCGCAAGCAGCGCCGGCGCAGGATCGGCTATGACGTGTGTCAGCGAGCGATGTTCCAGCAGCCCGCTGGCATGCCATCCGGGCTCGGCGTCACCCTGCCGGATGTCGAGTTCTCCGAGTAGTGTCGTCGGCGCCTGCTCGGCGTCCTCGTCGGTAACCGCATAACTGCAAACCAGTTCGGTCGCGCTGGATGCGAGTCGCTGCAGGACGCGGCCGGCGTATTCAGCCGTATCCGCAGGGTCTGCATCGGGCATGCCGTATTCGCGCTGCAGCCGGCGCGATACCAGCGGCGAGGGTCGACCCGCTGGCGGCCAGGACGCGGCCGTCAGCCCGGTCAGCCACACCGCGTCGAATTCCATTCCCGAGGCCTCGAGCGGGCCGAGAAGGTCTACCGCAGCCCACTCGGACTCGGGCTGAAAGACCGTGTCCGCGGCCAGCGATGCGATACGGCGAACGGCTTCCGAGAACGTCATCGTCGTGCTGACGATCTCCAGCCGCGCGAACTCGTTCAACAAGCTACGCCAGCGGTTGATGAGCTGGTAGTCGTCGCTGGCGAGCGTCGCTTCGCCGGGCCAGCCCAACAAACTCATCAACTCGTCGATCGCCTCTGCCCATTCCGATGGCGATGCACGCCGCGGGTGCGAGCGTCGGAAGTCGGCGATCAGCCCTGCACGGCGCAGCCAGTCCACGGCATCGGTGTCTCCGCTGGCGGGACGCAGGGCACGTACGACCAGTTGCGGCGACCAGGCACGGTCGGGCAGCTGCCTCAGCATGAGCTCGAGCCGTGCGCGCCCGCTGGTGGTCGCGCTACCGATCAGCGGCGAACGCAACAGCAGGCCGACGTCCTGCGCCGGCAGATTCTCGTCAGCCCAGCGGAGTGCCAGGAGCGCTGTCGCAATCGCCGGAAAATCGTCGAGCCGCCGTCCGTAGGACACGTTGACCGATTCTTCGAGCGCGGATTCGCCGTACTGCCAGCCCGGCGCGAATCCCTCGAGGACGAGTCGCCGCCTGCGCGCTGCATCCTGCTCGAGCCCCGGACTGACGATGCCGAGGCGAAGCCCCCGTTCCTCCTGCAGTCGTCGACGCGCCCAGGCGCCTGCGGCACGCAGCTCGGCATCCGGATTCTCGAAGCTGCGCATCGCGTTTGCACCGGCGCCGGTCGCAACCCGAACGTGCGAGACGTGAGTCCCGCCGGCTTCGATGGCCTCGATGAGGGAACTCGCGAGCGGCGTCACGCGATCGAATCCTGCCAGCGTGATGCGGCCGGGAAGACTGAGCCGTTGTGCGTTGAGTAAACGCAGAACGAGAGCCGCAATGCCGGCGTCGTCGATCCAGCGCTCGTGCTCGAGCACGCCCGCGTAGCGGCGCGCAGCCGCGGCAAACAGTCGCTGATCCTGGTTGTGCGCAAAGCGACGGCAATCGTCGAGCGGCAGCTGCCATTCGTGGATACGCGACCATGCCTCGAGCGACAGTCGAACGAGGCCTGCGATGCTCACCTGCGTGTCGTCGAGTTCCTTCCGCAGACAGCGCTCCCAGATGATCGCGCTCTGTTGCACCGATATCCGCGTCGGGAGGCGGTCTTGCCCGGACGCGTTATCCTGCAGAGATACGAGCCAGTCCCGCCAGCTGGATACGGCAGGGGTCGGCCAGGCTTGCTGCCCGGACTGCGCCTGCCGCCGCCCGTATGCTTGCTGCAATACGCGGCTCAGGCGGCGATTCGCCGTGACAACCTGGGCGTTGCTGCCTAACGCATCAGGAAGCCAGTCGTACATCGCTCAGGCGTGTTGCTCCAGAAGGCTGTCGATTCGGTCGAACACGAGGTTCAGCGTATCGACATCAGGCAGTGTCGTTATGCGGAAATGGTCCGTGTACGGTGTATTGAAGCTGCTGCCCGGCGCCACGAGCACGTGCTTGTTTTCGAGCAATTCGAGCCCGAACTGCTGGTCGTCGAGCTCGCCCGCGAATCGCTCGTCGAGCCGTACGAACGCGTACATCGCACCCTTCGGCGTCGATACGCTGAGGTACGGGCTCGCCGCGACCCGATCCAGTACGACTTGGCGGGACTGGTGCAGACGGCCACCCGGCGCGACCAGCTCGCCGATGCTCTGGAAACCGCCCAGCGCTGTCTGCACGGCCCATTGGGCCGGGACATTGCTGCAGAGCCGCAGCGCGGCGAGCAACTCCATCGAGTGAATGAGTTCCGAAGCGCGGTCGATGTCGCCGCTGATCGCGCACCAGCCTACGCGATAGCCGCAGGCGCGATACACCTTGGATAGACCCGAGTAAGTCAGGCAAACGCCATCCTCGACGAGCGTCGCCATCGGCACGAATTCCGCGTCGTCGTAGACCATCTGATCGTATATCTCGTCGGCAAGGATGACGAGCTTGTGTTTCTCGGCGATCGTCGCGATCTCGGCGAGCGTCTCCCGGTCGTAGACCGCGCCGCTCGGGTTGTTGGGGTTGATGATGACGATCGCCCGGGTCCTGTCGGTCACCATGGCTTCGATGTCTGCGGGCCGAGGCACGAAGTCGTTGTCGACAGGGCATTCGTAGTGCCGCGCGACGCCACCGTTCAGGACCACGGCCGCCGTCCACAGTGGATAATCCGGGCTCGGTACTAGCACCTCGTCGCCCGGATTGAGCAACGCCCTGAGCGACAGATCGATGAGCTCGCTGACGCCGTTGCCAATGAACACTTCCTCGGCGCTCGTGGAATGAATACCGCGGCTCTGCTGCTGCATCACGACGGCCTCGCGGGCCGGGAAAATGCCCTTCTGGTGACAGTACGGCTCAGCCTGCGCCAGGTTTTCGATCATTGCGAGGCGCATGGTCTCGGGCGTGCGAAACCCGAACAGGCCCGGGTTACCGATGTTCAGCGAGATGATCTCGTAGCCGCGCTTTTCGAGCTCGTAGGCCCGATTGGCGAGCTGCCCCCGTATTTCATACTTGACGCCTTGCAGTGCGGCGCTCGTCTCTATGCCCTGTTCCACGTCGTCTCCTGACGATTCGTCATTAAAAACCCGGCCAGTGTTGCCACTGGCCGGGCGGGTCCGCACGGAGATTGCGGATTGCGTGACTCTGCCGCTTGCTGCGGCCTAGTCCAGCTCTTCTACCTCGGCGCTCTCGACGGGCTCGTGCACCGGGGTGTGTTCGATTTCCGGTTCCTTCTTTCCAGACCGGATGAGTAATGTGTCTGCTTCCTCCGGGGTGAGTCGTCGTATCGACCGAATCCGGATTTTTTCCGGGCTCGAGCCGAACGAGCCCATTTCCGTGTTGAAAACTACCTCACTGAACCCTGCACATATCCGGTTCGTCGACGACGTGAAACCGATTTGCCAGGCAGACCTCAGTCCGAAGGCGCGGCGCTGAAGCTCGACATGATACCGGCGCTTCGCCCCGGCCGTGACGATGAGGTTTGCATCGTCCAGTACCGTATAGTCTCGGACAGTCCCTCCGGAGATGCAATGCACAGGGCCCGATTCCTCGGCGATGCTCACCTCATCAGGCGCTGTGTCGGTGCTCGCACAAGCTAATACAACACTTGAACTAACAACCATTAGAACTTGATTTATATAGTATTTGCTCTGCTCTAGCTTCACCATGGTCTCTCCGTCGACCGCCGCGGAAGTGACCTGCGGCCCCACCTCGGTAACGCCCCGGATCCGCCCGGGTTGACCGCCGGATTCCGCAGCGATCATCCCTCAGTGGTCGCGACTGGCCGCCCCGGGTCACGAATCCACTCGCTCCAGGAGCCGACGTAGACGCGCGGTAGTCGGTACCCTGCCAGGCTGGCCGAAAGTGCCAGGTGACAGGCTGTCACGCCAGATCCGCACATCACCGTGAACTCTGCATCGGTATCCGCCCCGACGACCGGTTCCCACAAACATCGCAACTCCTGAACCGGCCTCCAGCGGCCCTGCTGCGAGAGCGCGTCAGTGAACGGCAAATTGCGCGCTCCCGGTATATGACCCGCGACAGGGTCAATCGGTTCTATTTCGCCGCGATACCGTGCGGCGTCGCGCCCATCGACGAGCGATGACCGGTGATGCCGGGCGTCGGGCCCGAGCAGATCGCGGGTCTCGGTAACCATGTCAGGGTCGGGGCTGCCCTCGAAAGTACCCGTAGCGACGAGCTCGGGCCCGGCCGTGACCGGCAGGCCAAGGGCCTCCCAGGCGGCGAAGCCGCCATCCAGCAACGCGACCCGCTCATGGCCAACCCAGCGCAACAGCCACCAGAGGCGCGCAGCGATACCACCGTTACCACCGTCATACACCACGACCTGCGATTCGTTACCGATGCCCAGGCGGCCCAGCGTGCCGCAAAGAGCTTCGACTGCGGGCAAAGGGTGTCGACCCGTAGTCGGACCGACCGGTGCTGCCAGGTCGGCGTCCAGGTCAGCATACGACGCTCCGGGAATGTGGGACTCGAGGTACTGCTTGCGCCCGGCCTCCGGCGCCATGAGATCGAATCTGCAATCGACGACCTGCAGGTCACGGGCTTCGAGCATTTCGGCCAGCCCTTCCGGGCTTATCAGGGTCTTTTTCGACAATTCCTCGGTCCTTTGCTGCACTGCGGCAATTACGTCTTGTACCGCTGACTCGGGTTGTGGACAATAGCCAGCCGCCCGGGTCCGGGCACACCACTTACTCGAGCTGGAGAAACCACGTGGAAAAGATTCTAGTCGGCCTGAAACGCGTTGTGGACTACAACGTGCGGGTACGGGTCAAGAGCGACGGCAGCGGCGTCGAGACCGAAGGCGTAAAGATGAGCGTCAATCCGTTTGACGAAATCGCGCTGGAGGAGGCGCTCCGTATCAAGGAGGCCGGAAATGCCAGTGAAGTCATCGTCATTTCGATCGGTAGCGCGGATGCTCAACAGCAGCTCCGGACCGGCCTCGCCATGGGTGCAGACCGCGCGATCCTGATCGAGTCGGACGATGCGATCGATCCCCTGAGTCGTGCTCGAGCCCTGAAAGCGGTGATTGATCGTGAGAGTCCGGATCTCGTACTGCTCGGCAAGCAAGCCATCGACGACGACAACAACCAGACCGGGCAGATGCTGGCGGCGCTCTGGGACCGGCCGCAGGCCACGTTCGCCTCAAAAGTCGAGATCAATGGCGATACCGCCCAGGTGACGCGAGAAGTCGACGTCGGGCTCGAAACGATCGACGTGGATCTGCCCGCCGTCATCACCTCCGACCTGCGTCTCAACGAGCCGCGCTACGTGAAACTGCCGGACATCATGAAAGCCAAGAAGAAGCCGCTGGACACGATCCCGGTGGCCGACCTCCGTATCGGTGACAGCCCTGTGATCCGGGACGTGGCCTACGAGCCGCCCGCAGAACGCCAGAAAGGCATCATGGTCGACGACGTCGCCGGACTCGTCGCGGCACTCAAGGACAAAGGACTACTCTAATGGCCAAAGTACTACTGATCGCCGACCACGACGGCGCATCGCTGAACCCCGCTACTGCGAAAAGCGTCGCGTGCGCGGCAAGCATCGAGGGCGCCGAGATCGATATTGCGGTATTCGCGGCGTCGGCAGGCCCGGTCGCAGAGCAGGCCGCGCAGCTGGACTCGGTAAGCCGGGTCATCGCCGTCGAAAACGACGCGAACGGCAACGCACTCTCGGCGGTCATCGCGCCGCAGATCGTTGCTCTCGCCGAGGGATACACGCACGTCTTCGGGTCGTCGACGACCTTCGGAAAGGACCTGATGCCACGCGTTGCGGCACTGCTCGGCGTCAACCAGGTCAGCGACATCATGAGCGTCGAGGGACCGTACCGGTTCAAACGGCCGATTTATGCCGGCAATGCCATTGTCACGGTCGAAGCTCCGTCCGACTCGGTCGTCGTAGCGACAGTCCGGGCCGCCTCCTATCGAGCCGTTGGCAACGGAAACACTGCCAATATCGAGCCATCGTCGGCTGCTGCCGACCTGCCCTCGCATACGCGTTTCGTTGGCCTGGAGGCCGGCAGCTCCGATCGTCCCGACCTGCAGACGGCGGGCAAAGTCGTATCGGGCGGCCGTGCTCTCGCGAGTTCCGAGAACTTCGACCTGATTTACGCCCTCGCCGACAAGCTGGGTGCGGGCGTCGGCGCGTCACGAGCCGCGGTCGATGCAGGCTACGTACCGAACGAGATGCAGGTGGGCCAGACCGGCAAAATCATCGCCCCTGACCTGTACGTCGCCGTCGGGATCTCGGGTGCGATCCAGCATCTCACGGGAATCAAGGATGCGGGCACGATTGTCGCGATCAACAAGGACGAGGAAGCGCCGATCTTCGAGGTCGCCGACATCGGCCTCGTCGCGGACCTGTTCGACGCGGTACCGGAGCTGACGAACGCTTTGTAGGGGCGGTCGTGTCGTGGGTGGGAGGGCCCACTCAATCAGAAACAGAGAACCATACGATTGGTGTAGTGTTTCTGGAGGGTTGGCCCGATTCGCGGCGAGACGCCGCTCCCACAGGCTACAACGCGTCGAGGATTGCCTCGGCTTTGGAGACCTCGAATTGTCCGGGCGCCTCGACGCCGACGTGGGTTGCGACGCCGTCGTCGACGATCAGCGCGAAGCGCTGGCCACGCATGCCCATGCCGAAGCCCGTGCCGTCCATCTCGAGGCCGAGCGCACGCGCGTATTCGCCGTTGCCGTCGGCGAGCATCGTGACCTTGTCGCCTACGCCGCGGTCCTTGCCCCAGGCATCCATGACGAACACGTCGTTGACGGCCATGCAGGCGATCGTGTCGACACCCTTGGCGAGGAGTGCATCGGCGTGATCGACGAAGCCCGGCAGGTGGTTCATCGAGCACGTCGGCGTAAACGCGCCCGGCACGGAAACGAGCACGACTTTCTTGCCCGCAAACAGGTCATTTGTCGAAATCGCACCTGGGCCTGACTCGGTCATGACGCCGAAGGTGCCCTCGGGCATTTTTTCGCCTGCTGAAATGGCCATTCTTGGTTCTCCTGGGTTGGTTTTTTCGAGAATGGTCTCATTCTAGACATATTGCCCCGCCGGTGCATGCCGGCACCGATGGCGTACAATGCTGCGCTGCACAGACATCCAAACCGCAGGAGTTCTCATGGAATTTGCCCTCACCCAGGAACAAGAGATGATCCAGCACGCCGCGAGGGAATTCGCGCAAAGCGAGATCGCCCCCATCGCCGCCGAATTTGACGAATCGGGTGAATTCCCCGAGGCGTCGATCAAGGCGGCTGCGGAACTGGGCTTCATGGGCATCGAGGTGCCCGAGGAATACGGCGGATCGGGGATGGATCCGATCAGCTATGCACTGATGATGATCGAGATCTCGGCGGCCGATGCATCGCATGGCACGATCGTATCCGTGAATAACTCGTTGTACGGTACGCCCTTGCTCGAGTTCGGCACCGAGGAGCAGAAGAAGAAATTTCTCGTGCCCGTCGCCAGCGGCGAGGTAAACGGCGCCTATGCCCTCACCGAGCCGCAATCCGGGTCCGACGCGAGGGCCATGCGCGCGCGCGCGGTCCGTTCCGCGGACGGGTCTCACTACGTCATCAACGGCAGCAAGTCGTGGATCACCTCCGGACCGGTTGCAAAGTACGTGGTCGTATTCGCCCAGACCGAGACGGCGGACGGCGAATCCACGGGCATCAGCGCATTCGTTCTGGACGCCGAGCAACCGGGCTTCAACCGCGGCAAAAAGGAGCCGAAACTGGGTATTCGAGCCTCGGCGACCTGCGAGATCGAAATGAAAGACTACACGGTGCCTGTCGAAAACCGTATCGGCGACGAGGGCCAGGGCTTCAAGATCGCGATGACCGTGCTCGATGTCGGCCGGATCGGCATTGCCGCACAGTCGGTCGGTATTGCGCAGGCGGCCTACAAGGCAGCGCTGGAGTATTCGCGCGAACGCAAGGCATTTGGCTCGGCTATTGGCAGCTTCCAGGCCATCCAGGCGAAGCTTGCCGACATGAAGACCCGGATAGAGGCATCCCGGCTGCTGGTATTGCAGGCAGCTTGGTCGAAGGCGCAGTGCAAGAAAACCGGCGCCAAGAACACGCTCAATGCATCAATGGCCAAGCTGTTCGCCTCGGAGACGGCGATGTGGGTATCGCACCAGGCCGTGCAGATACACGGCGGCATGGGCTACAGCAAGGAGCTGCCGCTCGAGCGCTATTTCCGTGATGCGAAGATCACCGAGATCTACGAGGGGACCTCGGAGATTCAGCGCATGGTGATTGGCAGATTGGAGACGGGTTTGAGGTAGAAATCGCGGTCTCACGACCGCTCCTACAACAACGTGCCCATATCAATAATCGTTGTCGGCGACGTGCACGACGAGACCGTCGAGCTCGTCCGTGACTTCTATCTGGCAGGTCAGACGGCTGTTGTCCTTTCTCTCGAACGCGGCATCGAGCATGCTGTCTTCCATGTCGTCTCGCGCGGGCAGCTTGTCGAACCATACCTCGTCGATGTAGCTGTGGCAGGTCGCACAGGCACATGCGCCGCCGCATTCGGCAACGATGCCATCGATGTTGTTGTTGATCGCGCCCTCCATAACGGAGTAGCCCGGTTCGACGTCAACTTCGTGCCGGGTTCCATCCGGCGTGATATAGATGATTGTTGGCATAACACCTTGCCTGCTTTTGAACGCGCGAAATGATATGGGCGCTGACCTGTCAAGGTCAACGCCCATAGGCCGGTTTTTTCGTTTCGGGATGCTGCGCGGGTCAGGCGCGGCCGCTTGCTTCGCGACGTGCCTCGATTTCCTGGCGCTTCTTCCTGGCTGCTTCCTCGGCCAGACGGATCTGGCGGTTACGCTCGACGTCGGCGTCGATGACCTTGATCCACTGGTCCGCAACACGCCGTGACCGCTCGGCTTTGCGTGCTTGCCGGAAGGCCGCCGTTGCTTCGCTGTACTTGCGCTGGTTGTAGAGGCACATGCCCAGCGAGATCTGCGCATTGTCCGCTGCTTTGAGGCCGCCCTTGCGCAGTCCTTCGCGTACTGATTTCACGCATTCAGCGTAGTTGCCGGTATTCAGGTAGGCATTGCCCAGGCGAACGTTCAATTCGCCGTCCGTGCTCAGCCGCGCAGCTTCCGTCAGCGCCGGGATCGCCTTCTCGTCTTCCATTGCGAGCTGCCAGGCCTGCGACAGCAAGCGGTAGTTCTTGGCATTCTTGGAAACGCGGCCCGCCTCCATCTCCTTTTCGAGCAATACACCGGCTTTGTACGGCGTATCCGCCTGCATGTAGAGCTGCGCCATGGTGACCAGTTCAGATTCCTTGTCGAGCATTTCCTGCAGATGCATCGCGTCGAACGCGTAAATCAGGTTGTCGTCCTGGCCAAGCTCCGTAAAGGCGCCGGCCAATGACATCCAGTAGCGTTTCTTGGGCCAGTTGGCCAGCAGGATCTTCTGGATATCGCGGACTTCCTTATAGTTCTCGTCCTGGAAGTAGGCGAAGTTGAGTAACACGTACCAGTCTTCCTTGACGGGTTTGTCGCGCTCCTTGGCAACCCGCATCGCATTGTTGATCGGCTGGATCATCTCCTTGTAACGCTGCTCCTGGTAGAGGCATTGCGCCTTCAGGATGAATGCCTCAGGCGGCGGGTTGGTCTCCATGAGAAACCACTTGTCGAGCGTCGTCAGCGCCTTGGCGTACTGCTCCTCCATCGTGTAGAGCTGGGCCAGCGTGTAGGTCGTCTGCTTGGCCATCTGCGGCTCGAGGCCCGGAATCGCGAGCAGCCTCTCGTACGTTCGAATCGCGTTCGGAATGCTCTCCATGTTGAAGTGCACGAAGCCGATGTAATTAAGCACGTTCGCCTGCTCGTACTCCGTCAGCTTGTCGGGGTCGTACAGAGAATCCAGGACCTTGAGCGCGCCGCGGTAGTCTTTCGCGTCTACCATCTCCTGCGCTTTCTCGATCTTCTCGTAGACTGCCTTGCTGACCGCTTGCGCCTGTTTCGTCTTCTGCTGCGGCGGTTCCTCTTCCTGCGCTACGACGGGTGAGAACGCCAGCAAGCCGCAAAGCGCCAGGGCAGTGATCCTGAGTGAGCTTCGACGCGAATTGATCATGCGTTATTCCTCGATCTTGAACGTGATACGGGTTTTGACACCTGGCACTTCGACAGGCACACCATCCTTGACGCGCGGTTTGTACTTGAATTTCAGGACCGCCCTCGTCGCCGCACGCTCGAACAGGCTGCTCGTCGAGAACACGACGATCGGGTCTTTGACCGTACCCGCGGTTGTCACCGTAAACGACATGTCGACATAGCCTTCGAGCCCGCGCGACAAGGCGCGTGCAGGATACACAGGTGCGACGCGAACGATCGGCAGGTAGTCGCCCTCGGCGATGTTCATGCCACCGGGACCACCGATATCGGTATTCGCAGACACCTGGGGCGCCGGGATATTGATCGCCGGGCCGCTCGGGTCGATGTTGTCCATCGTCTGCGGAGGCGTCTCAGGCGGAACCTCGGGCGGCTTGGGTGGCTTCTCGGGCTGCACTTCCTCCAGCTGCAGGTTCTCGTTGCGTTTGACCCGCACGAAATCGAGTTGCAGTCGTTCACGTGGTTCCGTAAGTGCCTTCTGACCCGTCGCGATCAGCAGCTGCATGATGAACAGCAGTCCCAGCGTCACGACGACACCGACGACAACGGAAAATGCGTAACGTCCTATCATGGTTCCGATCCCCTGCTAGTTGCTCTCGGTCGAAATTGCGACGTTCGGGACGCCGACAGATTTGGCCGCTTCCATGACTACGACGAGCATCTCGTTGGTCGATTCGGAGTCTGCCTGGATGACCAGGGAGCCCTTCGGATTCTCGAGATGGAGGCGTTCAATAGCTACTCTGACATTCTTCGGGTCAACTTCGTTCCGGTCGATCCAGATCTCGTCGTTGTCGCGAATGGCCACGAGTATAGCCGCATCCTCCTGCTTCTCGGACATCAGGGCCTCAGGGCGATCCACCTGCACGCCGGGCTCCTTGATAAAGGAGGCTGTGACAATGAAGAAAATCAACATGATAAACACGACGTCGAGCATCGGTGTCAGGTTGATTTCATTTTCTTCCTCTTCGGCGCCAAACGCGGTTCGATTGTTTCGCATAGCTCTGTCCTGTCGCTTTCGCTAACTCGTACTTTCCGCAATGGAAACATTGGGAACGCCGGCCTGGCGCGCCGCGTCCATCACGGCAACAAGCATCTTGTTGGTCGATCGTTTACTCGGCTGGATGATCACCGACGCCTGCGGATTCTCCGCATACATGCGCTCGATATTGGCGCGTACGGCACGCGGATCGATAAGGCGGCGCTCGATCCAGATGTCATCCGTCGAGTCGATCACAACGAGGATGTTGCTCTCTTCCGGCGGCGCCTCCTGCTGCGGTGCGTCAGGACGGTTTACGTCCAGGCCCGCTTCCTTGACGAAGGACGCCGTGACGATAAAGAAGATGAGCATGATGAAAACAACGTCCAGCATGGGCGTGAGGTTGATTTCATTCTCTTCTTCGTCGCCGCCGAAATCGAAATGGTGTTTTCTCATCGATTAGCCCTTCCTAGTGGTCCATCGTGAGCGAATCCTCGAGGAATTCGACTTCACGCGCTGCGCGCCGCGTCAGGATCGTAACCAGCAGTACACCCGACAATGCGCCGACCATGCCGGCCATTGTCGGCACGGTGGCCTGCGATACGCCGGCCGCCATGGCACGAACGTTTCCGGATCCCGAAACGGCGAGAACCTGGAACACGCTGATCATGCCGGTCACGGTGCCCAGCAGCCCGAGCAGCGGACACAGCGCGACCAGAGTCTGGATCATCGGGATACCCTTGTTGGTCTCGATACTGAATCGCGAAATCATCAGCTCGCGAATCTGGTGCGCGTGCCAGCTGCGGCGTTCTTTACGGCCTTCCCATTCGTTGCGAATGTCGTTCGCCATGGACCTCATCGTCGAGCGGAAATAAAGGATCCGTTCCGCGATGAGCGCCCACATGACGAAGATCGTCACGGCGATGGCGAAAAGCACCGGACCGCCGAGCGCCATGAAGTCACGAATGGCCTCAATGCTGTCTGTCAGCCAGTACATGCCTGCTCCTTAGCGCTCGAACATCAGCCGTGCTTCTCGGAGTGCTGGGCGACGAGCCCGGCGCTCTGAGACTGCAGCACATTGATAATCTTCTTGCTCTGGCCGCTGACGATCGTGTGCAACAACACCATCGGGATAGCGACGACAAGACCGAGTACCGTCGTCATGAGTGCCTGCGAGATACCGCCGGCCATGAGTTTCGGATCGCCTGCACCGTAAAGCGTGATGACCTGGAAGGTATTGATCATACCGGTCACCGTACCAAGCAGTCCCATGAGAGGCGCAACCACCGAGATTACCTTGATGAACAACAGGCCCTTCGTAAGGCCCGGCATCTCCTTGAGCGCCGCTTCGCTGAGTTTGAGTTCGATCGTCTCGGTGTCGGCACTCCGGTTGCTCTCGTAAGCAGCGAGCACGCGACCCAGCGGGTTGTTGGTATTGGCCGACTCGCTCTTGAGTTGCGCCGCAACCTTGCGGCTGTCGGACGACAGGCCGAAGAAACGGACGATTGCGATCAGGAGGCCTATGATGCCAAGCGTGATGATTGCGTAACCGACGTAGCCGCCCTGGTTGACCTTCTCCATGATGGTCGGAGTCGCGACCAGCAGGCCGAGCAGCGTGCCGCGAGTTCCGTCGAGGCCGAAGTCGACGTACTCACCTGCTGCTGCAGAATGTATGTCGCCTGTCGTTCCCAGGAAACGACCCGTCGGCTGCCGTGCAAGCTCCGATACGACGCCGGTGCCCGAATCGTATTGCAGGAATGCGCCGTCAGCAGCAATGTTGAACGGTCCGACACGAACGACGTCGGCTTCCACCTGTTCGCCGTTCGCCCGGTTGATCGTCGTGTTGAACTTCACGACGTTGCCGGATTCATTGACTTCACGCTGCATCTCGTACCAGAGGCGCTCGATGTCCTCGATCGACGCGAGGCTCGACGAGCCGGCCATCTTCGAACCGAGTGCGACGAGAAAACCTTCGCGATCCGAGTACTGGATGTTCGTGAGCGAGTCCTTGAAGCGAGCCTGCGAGTCACCGGTAACCGTCTGCAGCACGCCGAACAGTTCCTTGAGGGCGCCGAGACGCTCATCGAGGGCGGCACGCGCCGTAATGATCTGCTGCTGGTTCTCCTCGAACTGCTGCTCGAGTCGCTGTGAGGCGTTTTCCTGGCGGGTGCGTTCGGCACGGGCCTGGTTCAGCAGCTGCTGCTGCTGGTTGCGCGCCTGCGCAAAGCGGGCCTCACGCTGCTGCGCTTCGCGATTGTCGCGCGCCTGGCCCTGTTCGATCAGCTTGAGCAGGTCGGCCATGCTGGCCGCATCTTCCTGTGCATTTGCCGCTGTGAAACCAAGCGTAAACAGGCCGGCAACAATAATGAGAATTGAACGTTTCATTTATGAAGCCTCCGCTGGAGCCGGTACGGGGAGAATGAGGAGTTCGGGGGCGATCTGCTGGTTGGCGATCTGCAGGCCCTTGCGAACCTCGCCGCGAATGCCGTTGTCGATGATCCAGTCGCGAATTTCGTTGTCCCAGCGACCGGTGATCGTCGCGTCATCCGACTGGAAGTACAGGCCGACGCGACCGAAGCGCAGGATGTTGTACACGCGAGTGCCCTGCTCCGGCAGCTCGATTTCCTGTGTGTACGCTTCCGAGGACGAACCGTAATCGTTCTCGATCTGGTAGGCCTCCATCACCTTGCGGAATTTTTCCGCGACGCTGACGTCGGAGCGTTCCATGATCGACTTGAGGTTCGCGATGCGTTCCTCGCGTTCCTCCTTGAGAAACGGCAGATCGAGTTTCACGGACTGCTCGAGGCCGTCGATCATGCGTTCCATCAACGGGAAGATCTGCCGATTGATGACATCGACCTGGTCCATGGACAGGCCGATGTCTTCCAGAACGGCCTGCTGGCCCTGTACCTGCGCGGCCATCAGCCGGTTGTAGACCTTGAGTCCGTCGATTTCCTTATTGATGGCCCGGTACTGGTCTTCCAGCGAACGAGTTCCCTCAACAACGTTGTTGATTCGCTCCTGCGACTGCTGGGCCAGGTTGAGCCGGCGTTTGTCGGCCTGGAGTACCTGATCTACCGACTGGGCGAAGACGCTGCCGCTTGCTACAAGTGTCGCTACCAGTGCGACGCCTGCAACGCGACTGCTGTGTTTGCACCGTTTCATGAACGCTCCTTCAAAGGTCGAGTGTTTTAGTTAT
>JAAUYH010144931.1_pt1 | contig 26592 bp, 20 predicted proteins | sample 7278061 | NCBI WGS metagenome assembly JAAUYH01 (sample SAMN14350203, study PRJNA611818) | marine sediment metagenome | isolation source: surface marine sediment (0.6m) | place: French Polynesia: Moorea | collected 2018-08
CCACGTCTTTGGCCATATTTACCCCGGCCCCATCGGCATTCCCTGGACGGCCGAAGTTCACGGTCTCGAAGCCGCGGGGGAATTTGCCGAATTGTGTATCTCTTGCGGCCTGTGCAAAGAGATCTGCCCGGCCAAAATCGATATGCCGATGATGATCGCCGAAGTGAAACACCGCGACATGAAAGAGCACCCGCCGTCACGGGCCAATCGCGTGATGATGGCGGCTGAATCGGCAGCGAAAATGGGCAGTGTCTTGGCGCCGGTGGCCAATTGGAGTCTGAACAATCCCACGATGCGTTCGCTGATGGAGAGCGTCACCGGCATCGACAAGCGGCGCACGTTGCCGCCCTTTGCCCGCAATACTCTGCGCAAGCGCTGGCGCAGCGAGATCGTGCCCGAGGACGGACGCAGCCGGGTGGCGTTTTTCCACGACTTATACCTCAACTACAACGCCCCTGAGCTGGGCGTGGCGGTGCTGGACAAGCTGCAGTCGCTGGGCTGTGCCGTGGTGCTGCCCGAGCAGCGCGGCTGCGGCTATCCCTATATCGGCTACGGCGACATGGACAAGGCCCGCGCCGCCGCCGTGTACAACGTCGAGCGCCTGGCCCCGCTGGTGCGCGCTGGCTATGATGTGGTGGCCACCGAGCCGACCGCCGTCTACTGCTTGCAGAATTCGTATCCCACGCTGCTATCGGATCATGAACTAGCACAGGATGCGGCGCTGGTGGCGCAAGCGAGCCACGAGTATTTTCACTATGTACTCGCAATGGAGGACCGCATGCTGGCCGACGACAGCGAGCCCAGCGATGCTTACGTGAGCGCGCTGGCCACGGAAAACGAAGTATTGCGCGGCATGCGGCTGGGATTTCACTGCTCGTGTCATCAGCGACCACTCGGGGCCGGTGATGCCGTCATCGAATGGTTGCGCCGCCGCGGGGCCCAAGTTGAGCGCATTGAAAACGGCACCTGTTGTGGTATGGCGGGGACCTTTGGTCTCAAGAGCGGCCCCGTGGGTTACGAGCTCGCCAACGCGGTTGGCGAGCCTCTCTTTAGCGCCTTCCGTGCCGCCGACATCGACGCCATTGTCACCGAGTCGAGTGTGTGCGCCATGCACCTGGCCGACGGCACGCAGATTCCGACCTATCATCCCTTGGCGTTGGCCCTGGGGTTGGTATCGCCAACTCGAGATTCTTGATGATGGTCAAGGTCCTCCACCGTGGCGCTATGGCGCCGTAGCGATGCCGTGGTTTTGCCGAGCTCACTCGCCGGCCAAAGAGATATCCACCATGAGATCGTTGCCGATGCGCTCGAGCGCTGCATGCAGGTCTTCGAGCTGTAAGCTGGGCGGACAGCGCAGGCGGGCGTGAGCGCGGAAGAGCATGTCGCCGGCATGGGGGGCGGGCTCCCGTTCGGTCATCATTTCTTCGACATTGACCCCGCGCTGGGCACAGGCATGGGAGATTTCCTGGACAATCCCGGCGCGATCGTTGCCGATGAGCTCCAGAGTCAAGATCCGCGGCGGACCACTGCCTCCGTCATCGCTCACGCCGCGTTCCGCCGTGACTGTTAGACCCTCGTTGCTGAGGGCGATCAGGGCATCGCGCAGCGATTGGGCGTGATCGAGGGGCACGCTCAGATGCACAATGCCGACGAAGCGGCCCGCCAATCTGGCCATGCGGCTCTCCTCCCAATTGGCACCAAAGCGGTTCGCTGTGGCAGAGAGGGTATCTACCAGGCCGGGTTTGTCGATGCCGGTGAAGGTCAAGACCAGAGATGTACGCATGAAGTGGCTCCTTATGGCGTTGCGGTGTAGTGCCTCGCGGCCATGGTCGTCGTCGCTCCATGGTCCGTGAATTGGATTGTGGGGCGAGGTCGCTACGGGAGCAAGGACCTATGCCACGGGGCCTGGGCGATCGGCCGTGATATGGTGGTGGGGACCGCGATGGGTTCTGGTTCTGTGCGCGGCTGGGGACAAGGTTTGGCCGCCAGCGCGGCAATGATGGGGTCGATGTCCTCGGTCTGTGGTTCGGGAAACGCGTCGGCTGCGCTGTCTTCGAGGGTACGGATGGCGGCGAAGAAACGCGGCCAGGCGCCCTCGCAGCTGCGCATCAGGTCGGCGAACTGGTCCTGGCCCGCGTTATAAGTGCGAAAACCGACCAAGGCGGCGTTGTTGAGGCGATAACCCAAACCAAACTCGCGCTCGAGTTTGCCCAGGACCGCGGCCTTTTGCTGCCGCTTCTCGGCGTCGCTGCGCGCGCTGTCGTATAGCGTCTCAAGTTCGCGATAGGCCGCCGCCAGGCGCAGTCCGCGCTCGCGGTAGCGGGCTTGTTCTTCGCGGTAAAGGAGCACTTCGTCGCTATCTGAGCCAAAGCGCCAAATCAAATATTCCTCGGCCATGGTGTCGCCTACAAAGGAGGCCAGGCTCTCGTTGAAGGTGGCCTGATCCGTGACGAGAAAGTTAGCATGGGTGAGCTCGTGGATGAGCACATTGGTCAAATAGCGAAAGGCGTCGTCCTCTGGCGACATCATGGTGGACAGCACCGGGTCGCGAAACCAGCCGCCCGTGGAGAAGGCGCGCACCGGCCGGATATAGACATCCCAGCCGTCGCGTTCGAGGCGCTTGCCGATCATGCGGGCCTCGTATTCGTCAAACCATCCCAAATAGGGAAAGCTGCCGACAATGGGAAAGTTCCATACTTTGGCCTCAAAGGCCAAAGGCTGGCTGGCGGCCATAAACCACACCACGGCGCTGCGATCGAGTTCGACGTAGTCCTCGTAGTTGCCCTTGGTGCGCAGACCGCGGGCGCGGGCAAAGGCGACGATGTGTTTGCTCTCGGCCAACAGAACCCGGGTGCGGGCATCGGCGTGTTCGTCGCCGACGACCCCGTCGACCGGCTGTCGGCGACTGATCAGATCGAGTTGACCGAGACCGGCCTGGATGACGTAGCGGGTTTGCAAGCATCCGGCCGAGCACGTGATTGCGACGAGGATGACGAGGGCGACGAGCAGGGGCCGTACGCGGGCGCGCATGAAAGACACGTTCATTGCGTAGATCAAGGTAACCCATTTGGCCGGTCTCGTATTGGTCACTGGCGACACTTGGGTCAGATGGCCCTTAGTGGCATAGTCACCGGCTATGCGGTTGCGCAGTGATTACCACTACCATTTACCCAGCGAGCAAATCGCTCAAGTGCCCGCCGACCGGCGCGACGCGGCCCAGCTACTCTTCCTGGAGCCGAGCCCGGTCGGGATCGCATACCGCGATCGGAGCATTGCCGATTTGGCCGAGCTCATACCGGCGGGCGCTGTGGTGGTGGTCAACGATACCCGGGTGGTGCCGGCGCGGGTGTTTGCGCAAAAGCCCACGGGCGGCCAGGTCGAGCTCTTGTTTGTCGAGCCAGTTGCCGCAGATGGTGACGATGGCGGCAACGGCGAGCTGGGCGCCGCCGTTCGTGAACGCGTTCCCGAGCGCTGGCGCTGTCTGGCCAAGAGCAGCAAGGGCTTGCGGGCCGGGCTGTCTCTTACGGTGCGCGAGCGCGATGGCGGGCCGATACCCAAGGTGCAGTTGAGCGACGCGACCCTGACAGTCGTGCGCGAACGCCAGCCCGGATCGAATGACGCCACCATCGAAGTCGCCCTGCCGCCCGCGTGGCCGGACGGCATGGCCTTTCTCGAGCGCTTTGGCCACGTGCCGCTGCCGCCCTATATCGAGCGCCAGCATGGGGTATCGGCGGCCGATCGCACGCGTTATCAAACCGTATTTGCCCGGGTTCCCGGTGCCGTGGCCGCCCCCACCGCCGGGCTGCATTTTACTGAGGACGCAATCGCCGCGCTCAAGGCCCGCGGGGTGCATATGGCGCCCCTCACGCTGCACGTGGGCTTGGGAACCTTTGCCCCCATGCGGGCCGACCACATCGACGACCATCGCATGCATCGCGAGCGCTACCATATCCCGGACGAAACTGCGGCCCTGGTAGCGAGTGGTCGGCCGGTTGTGGCGGTGGGCACAACCTGTGTGCGCGCCCTCGAATCGGCGGCGGTAGCCGGTGGCGGTCGCGTGCTCCCCGGCGCCGGCAGCACCGACTTATTCATCACCCCGGGATTCCGCTTTCAAGTCACCGATTGGCTCCTCACCAACTTTCATCTGCCGGAGTCCACCCTGCTTATGATGGTGTGCGCGTTTGCCGGCTACCGCGAGATCATGGATGCCTATGCCCACGCGGTTGCCGCCCGCTATCGTTTCTTCAGCTACGGTGATGCGATGTTGATTGCGCGTAAACCGGTGGGGGCGCCCGCAGCCGCGGCCCACGACCAAGGGGAGGTCAGCGACCGATGAGTGCCCCTACTGATATGACCCCAAATACGACCACCAATGCGGCTACTGATGCGGCTACCGATGCGGCCGCCGATGCGGCCGCCGATGCGGTGTCCATGCCCACCAGTGGCTTTTCCTTTCGCGTGATCGCTGAGTGGGGCCGAGCCCGTGCCGGGATTCTCAGCACGCCTCACGGCGATATTCCCACGCCGGTGTTTATGCCGGTCGGAACCCTGGGCACGGTCAAAGCCATGACGTGCGGCGAACTCATGGCCGATCCCCTCAATGCCGCCATCATCTTGGGCAACACTTATCATCTATATCTAAGACCCGGCTTGGAAGTGATCTCGGCCCATGGTGGCCTGCACAACTTTAGTGGCTGGCGGCGGCCGATCCTCACCGACTCGGGGGGCTTTCAGGTCTTTAGCCTGGCCAAGCTGGGCAAGATCGATGATGACGGGGTTACCTTTCGCAGCCACATCGACGGCTCTCAGCACCGCCTGACCCCTGACAAGGCCATGGAGATCCAAGGGGTGCTGGGATCCGACATCGCCATGATCTTTGATCAATGTCCCCCGGGGGCCGGGTCCGGCCCCCGTGCCGGGGCCAAGGGCGAGGGCGGCAAAGGCGATGTCCGCACTGCCGCCGAGGCCGCCCGCATGCACGAGATCGCCATGGCGCGGACCACGGCCTGGGCCCGGCGCTGCGCGGCCTACGAGCGGCCCCCGGGTCAGGCGCTGTTTGGCATCGTCCAGGGCGGCGTCGACCTGGAGCGACGCCGACGTCATCTGGGCGAACTTCTGCCCCTCGATTTCGACGGCTATGCCATCGGCGGGCTGAGCGTGGGCGAGAGCAAGAGCGACATGTATCGCATCATGACCGACTTTGCCCCAGAATTGCCCGCCCATCGCCCCCGCTACCTCATGGGCGTCGGCACTCCTGAGGACTTGGCCCACGGTGTCGCCTCTGGCATCGACATGTTCGACTGCGTGATGCCGACCCGCAATGCCCGCAACGGCACCTTCTTCACCTCCGAAGGCAAGGTCAACATCAAGAGTTCGCGCTATCGTCTCGACACCGGCCCCTTGGACCCCGCATGCCCATGCGAGACCTGTCGAACGGTATCCCGCGCCTACCTGCGCCATCTGTACTTGGCCCGGGAAATTCTTTTCAACCGCCTAGCCACGCTGCACAATCTGACCTATTACGCTACGTGGATGGCACGGCTGCGAAACGACATTGTTACCCGCGGGGCAGCGGTCCGCCCGGCATCGGCGTCACCCGGTTCCGCTTGACCACCCGCCCTCGGCAATGCTAAAGCAGCGCGTCCTTTGGGTTTTTGTTCAGGTTTTTCGCGTCGCCTCGCGGGACCGGCCACTCTGTGCCGCGAAGCTACGTATATTTCTCAAGCGAGGTAAGGGATCGTGGAAGCTGCAAATCCTCTAATTATGATGGGACTGATGTTCTTGGTGTTCTACTTTCTGCTCATCAGGCCGCAGCAGAAGCGCCAACGGCAACATCAGGAGATGCTCAAAGCGTTGGATAAGGGCGATATGGTGATCACGCGCGGTGGTGTGATCGGCAAGATCACGGGAGCCACTGACCGGGTCCTCACCATCGAGGTCCACGAAAAAATGCGCATCCGCGTGCTCCGTTCCCACATTGACGGTAAATACGATCCCAAGTCGTCTCAGGAGGCCGAGGGCAAGGCCGCCTAGGCTCTCGCGCTCGTCACTTCCGCCCACTTGTTTTCCGCGACCTGATCGCCCGCCCGGGATAGGTCGCTTTAGAAGCACCTTATGGACCGCAAACTCCGCTGGCAAACGCTGTTCTTGGCCTTCCTTATGGTACTGGCCATTTGCACCCTGATCCCCACCTTCGTGTCCTCGACTGTGTTGCCGTCGTGGTTCAGCAACGCCTTCAACAAGAAGGTTCAGCTGGGTCTCGACCTGCAGGGGGGGCTGTACAACGTCTACAGCATCGATACCAACAAGGCCGTAGATGACAAAGCCTCGGAGGTCAAACGCGATCTCGAGGCCAAGATGGCCGAGCAGAATATCACCGGTCGGGTGTATACCCCCTCGCGCCCCATCGGCTCGGTGACCATCGAGCTCGAAAGCGCCGAGGACAAGGACAAGATCGACAGTGCCTTTCTGTCGGACTTCGACGAGGTGCTCGAACCACAGGAATGTCCCGCCGACAGGCAGGAGCGTTCGGTCTGCGTCAAGGTGTCGTCGGATTACGCCGACGGCGTGCGCAAGAGCGCGCTCGAACAGGCCATCCTCACCATTCGCGACCGCATCAACGAGCGCGGGGTGTCGGAGCCGTCGGTCAAAGCCAAGGGCGATCAGATCGTCGTCGAGCTGCCGGGTCTGGACGAGGAGGAAATCGAGCGCACCAAAGACCTCATCGCGCGTACGGCCAAGCTCGAATTCAAGATGGTCGATGACGGCGCGGAGTACATGACCAAGCTGTATCGCCACGTTGAGGGCGATGCCAAAGCACAAGAGCTCGGCATCACCGGTGGCGTCGATATCTGGAGCCACGACGATAGCGGGCGGCAATTTACCGACTACTACCTGCAGGCCGAGGATCGCAACGAATGGATCGCGATCCCCGAGGCCCGTGAGCGCGGCTGCTGGAACCGCAACTTGCCCGAGAGCGAGGGCAAGGTGCAGTGCCTCATCACCGGCCGACAGCGCATGGCCGATTATGTGGATGAGCTGGTCAAGTCCGACGCGACCTTCGCTATGCCGGACGACCATCAGCTCGGTTATGAGTTGGTCAATCCTCAGTCGATCGGTGATGCCGACCGCCGCGACCCCTACTGGCGCAGCTACTATCTGTTCCGCACGGTCGAGTTGTCGGGGTCGTCGATCTCCGACTCGTACAAATACTGGGATCCAACCACCAATCGCCCCGCGGTCCTCATCGTATTTAACCGTTACGGCGGGCGTCGCTTCGGCGATATGACCGCCGCCAACGTGGGCAAAAAGATGGCCATTATCCTCGACGATAAGGTCAACTCTGCCCCCGTCATTCAGGACGCCATTCGCGGTGGTCGCTCGACCATCACCATGGGTGGCAGCAGCAACCAAATAGTAGAGCAAGAGGCCGACGACTTGGTCTCAGTGCTCAAGACCGGTTCGCTGCCAGCGCCGCTGCAGGAAGAGTCGTCATCGCAGATTGGACCGCTGCTCGGCAAAGATGCAGTGGATCGAGCACAGATGTCGTTCCTCCTGGGCTCGGTCCTGGTGCTCATCATCATGATGTTGATCTATCGTATGTCGGGTCTCATCTCGATCGTGGCCTTGGTGCTCAACTTGACGTTCATGATGGCGGTCCTGGCCGGACTCGGGGCCACGTTGACCCTGCCCGGTATCGCGGCCCTGGTTCTCACTGTGGGCATGGCGGTGGACGCCAACATCATCATTTACGAGCGCATTCGCGAAGAGCTGCGTTCGGGCAAATCGATCCGCGGGGCCGTGGATGCTGGCTTCAGTCGCGGATTTGCCGCCATCATCGACGGACAACTCACCACTGCCGTGGCCGGCTACGTGCTGATGCAGTATGGCTCCGGCCCCATCCGCGGATTTGCGGTAATGCTCCTTATCGGCATTGCCTGCACCCTGTTTACGGCGACGTGGTGTACGCGCCTATTTTTCGAGTTCTACGTCGGCAAGGGCCGCAAGGTGGAGCAAATCTCGATTTAATCCGGGTACTGGCATCACCAGGCAAGACGCAGGATAAAGAGGAAATACATGGCCACGCATAAGCCATTTCGAGAGCTAGTTAAACCCGGGAGCAACTTCGAATTCATCGGTCGCTCGCGGGTGTGGGGATTCGTGTCGCTGGTCCTTGTCACCGCCAGCATCGCGTCCCTGTTCATCAACAACGCAGTCCGCGGCAGCTACCTCAACTGGACCATCGATTTCAAAGGCGGCACCGAGATCATCTTCGGCTTCTACGAGAAGACCGGCGATGGCGACAGTGATGTCGGCAAGCCGGTTACGGTCGGTGCTGGCGATGTGCGCGGGGCCCTGGAATCGCAGGGATTTGATGGCATCGAAGTCACGGGATATTCTTGGAACCGCACCACGGCCGACGGCAGTAGCGAGACGGTCAACGGTATGCTGGTCAGGACCGCAACTTTTGGCGCGGTGACCGAGGGCGAACCCGACAAGATTGTCGATGCTTTCGCTGAAAAGTTCAGTGACCGCGAAATCGAGAGTGTTCAGTGGTCGGGGGATCGCCTGTTTGTGCGGGCCAAGAAGGTCATCAACGAGGCTGAGGGCAAGGCATTCTTTACCGAGATGGGTAAGGAGATGAAGGATTGGGGGGATCTGGCCGATCGCTTTACCACGCTTAACGAGGCCACCGGCGAATACGAGATGCAGTTTTCGATCTGGGGCATCGAGCGGCAATTCGAGGGGGCATTGGTAGAAGCACTGCCCGACCTGCATGTCGATCTGGTGCAGTCGGACGCGGTCGGAGCCCGCGCTGGCGCCGAGCTGCGCAATGACGGCATCAAGGCACTGTTTTACGCTGTGGCCCTCATCATGCTCTATCTGGCCTTCCGCTTCGACGTGCGCTACGCGCCCGGCGCAGTGGTGGCGCTGCTCCACGATGCGGTCTTGGTGGTCGGGGTGTTCTCGGTGACTTGGACCGAAGTGTCTCTCACCAGTGTGGCCGCGCTCCTCACCGTCATCGGCTACTCGGTCAACGATTCGGTGGTCATCTTCGACCGCATTCGCGAAAACGTCGACCGGCTCAAAGACAAGAGCCTAGCCCGCGTGATCAATATTTCTCTCAACGAGACGCTCGCGCGAACCCTGCTCACATCGCTGACCCTATTTGTGGTCACGGTGATGATGAACATCTTTGGTGCGGGCTTGGTTGCCAACTTCGCTTTCGCCATGAACGTCGGCGTTGTCGTCGGTGTGTACTCCTCGGTGTTTGTTGCCTCGCCCGTGCTCTTGTGGATCGACACCAAGTATTACGGTGGTCGCGCGGCTGCGAGTAAGCGCGGCAAACAATAGCTCGCCCGGCCATCGGCCATAAATCGGATTCGCAGGTTCCACGGGGCTCGCCGACCCGGGCAGAGCGGTGGCATAAGGTCGCCGCATCGCTCACAGAATTGTCGATCCTCGGCTGCCAAACCGATGCAAGGAGACGCATCGGTAAGATGGAGCGCGCTTTTTGTCATGGTTTTGGGGTAGGCTAGGGGCGTGCGTGCGAGGTGGAATATCCGCGAAGTAGATCCCGCAGCAGTGGGGCGTCTGTCTGGTGGCTTGGGAATCCGCAAAGTGACGGCGCGCTGTTTGGCTGGTCGCGGGATTCGTTCGCCGGAGGAAGCAGAAATGTACTTGGCGCCGCGGCTCACGCATCTGCGGCGTCCGGCGGGATTGGCAGGACTTACGGAAGCGGTAGCGCGTCTTGTGCGCGCGGTCACAGAACACGAGCGGGTGGGTATTTTTGGTGACTACGATGTCGATGGTGTGACCACAACCGCGCTGCTCACCAGTGGTTTGCGCCAGCTCGGTGTCACATGTGTGGCAAGGGTGGCCCATCGCGAGGCCGGTTATGGTTTTGGCATCGACGAAGCAAACGCCCTGGCCGATGCCGGCTGCCAGCTCATTGTGACCGGGGATTGTGGTACCAGCGATATCGAGGCCATCACCCATGCCAAGCAGCGCGGGGTGGACGTGATTGTGGTCGACCATCATACGGTTCCACCTCTCGATGCCAGTTATCAGAACCCCTCTGTGGCATTGGTCAATCCACTACGGCACGATTCCACCTTTCCCTACCGAGCGATGGCGTCGGTTGGTTTGGCCTTTTACCTGCTCGCGGCCCTGCGGACTGAGCTCAAAGACACGGGCCATTTTCGCCACCATCGCGAGCCCGACCTGCGCGAGTTATTGGATCTGGTCGCCTTGGGCACGATTGCCGATTTGGTGCCCCTCACGGCAGAAAACCGCATTTTGACCTCGATTGGCCTGCGCTGTTTGGCCCAGCGGCGGCGACCGGGGGTTGCCGCGCTCATGGACATTGCCGGTGTGGGTCACGATCGCGCCGTCGATGAACGGACCGTGAGCTGGCGTCTGGGGCCGCGCCTCAACGCGCCGGGTCGCATGGGCGATGCCGGTCCGGCGTTGGAACTGTTACTGGCTGAAGATATGAGCCAAGCGCTTGGATGGGCAAACAAAGTCGAGCAGGCCAACGAGGCCCGGCGGCAAGCGCAAGATCGCGTGATGGACGAGGCCCTGAGCACCTTAGGCAATGCTGAGCCCGGCCCCGCGGTTGTGGTGCATGGCCGCGGTTGGCCGTGTGGTGTCGTCGGCATTGTGGCCTCGCGTTTGGTGGAGATGTATCAGCGGCCGTCGTTTGTCATCGCCGTCGACGAAGTCACCGGCCTGGGCCGTGGATCGGCGCGGACTTGGGGCGATGTGAATTTGTATAAAGTACTGGCGCAGTGCTCGGAGCGATTGACGCGCTTTGGTGGCCATGCCGGTGCTGCGGGCTTGACGGTGCAAGAAAGCGAGCTGTCGGGCCTGAGTGGCGCGCTGATGGAGGCCGTCGCGCGCTCGACATCTGCCGTCGACAATGACGATGGTCCCGACGGCAGTGGCAGGCCCCTCATTGACGCCGAAGTTGGCTTAGCAGAGATCGACGAGCAATTGTGCGACGAACTCGGGCGCCTATCGCCGTTTGGCAAGGGCAATGAAGCCCCGCTATTGGCGTGTCACGGCATGCGCGTGCGCGAGAGTCGGCGCGTTGGCGCGACTGGTTCCCACCTCAAACTGGCGGTCGAGGATCAACACGGGGTATCGCTGTGGGGGATCGCATTTGGCCAAGGCGAGCGGGATCCCGGACGCGGGGCCATGATCGATGCCGCATTTGCCCCCACGGTGAGCGAGTGGGGCGGAGCCCGGCGGGTAGAGCTCGAGATTCGCGAATTTCGGGCGCCGTGAGCGTATGCCGCGTAGAGACAACAGCGATGAGCCCGTGGTGAAATTGCCCCGCGGGCGGGGTGTGCGGGTTTCGTTTGCCGCGCTGATACGCATTGCCATGGTCGCCGCGATGCTGGTGGCGGTGCTGGTGATGCGCAAGCCGTGTTCGGAAAATGTCGGCGCATTCGTGGAGTCATTTGATCCCGCAGCGCCGCAGTCGCCGGCCGCGTCGCCGGCCGCGCCGGGTGCCAATGCGCCGGTGCCCGGGGGCGATTACGTGCAGCTATCGGGCGACATGAGCGAAGAGGAAATCCGGCGCAAGATCGAGGAGTTGGCTCGGCGCAATCAAGCGGCTAAACAGGCTGCCGCTGAGGATGAGGGAGCCTCGTCGGACGAGGGAGCCTCGTCGGACAAGGGCACCGGCCCATCGGCAGCTGACGACGCGCCGCCGGCTCCACCGTTGTAGGCGCGGCAGGGTTTGACTATTCGTTTGTGATTTCGATGCTGCGCACCGCCGGCCTGGACGAACTCGTCAGATCGCCGACTTCGATGACCAACGAGAAGTTCGACGCTGGCACGCCGGGGCCAAACGCCTGCTCAATGAATCCGCCGTGCAAGCCGAGGAATAGATCCCCGAGGCTGGCAGAAATGGTCTCGCGTACCGGCGGTGTAGCAGGTCCGGCTGGGATGGCGGGGTAGGCCGGATGATTGGTGTCGGGGTCTTCCGGGGCCAGCGGATTGAGCTGGGCCGCTTCGGCAGGAACCTCCGCGCTAGGGGGTTGGCCCCATAGACACACTGAGGCCAATGCCGGCAATCCCGGCGGGTTGGGATTTTCCCCAGAGAAATTGCTGCCCGTGAGTAGATCGCGCATCACGGCGGCCACGTTGCACTGATAGCCATTACAGATATCTAAGCCGTTATCGAGTACCGGCGCACCGCTGTCAGGATCGAAGACGCCATCGCTGCTGCCCGGCGTGAGGTTCAAACCCGCCTGCAATGCCTTGAGCTGCACGTAGTCATCAAAGGCAAATGGCACACCGGGGTTGTCGATGAGGGCGTCGCGAATGGCGTTGTCATTGGCCTCCATGGTGACGAGAATCGCGTTGAGTTGATCGCGGAACGTGGTCGCGACTGTAGAGTTGAGGACCACGTTATACGCGCCAGCCGCCGATACTGCGATCTGTTGGTCGACATTCGAATCCGCATAGTCCGTGGCCAGCTCGATGTAGCCGTCGAGTTCCCCACCTGCAAAATCGCCGACCCGATCGTAACTCACAGGCTCCACATCGGGGATGGCGTTGATAGCGGCGGCCAGCCCTTCCAAGCTGGCATCGGCGGCAATGACGCCATTGCCGATGGTGGCAAACATGCGCCGATGAACCTCGCGCTCGACGCCCGCTTGGGTCACGTTCTCCAGCTCGAGCAAGATCTGGCTGTAGCAGAGCGACGGTGACGGGAAAAATCCCTGCCCCGCATCGGCCCCCTGGTCTACGTCTCCCTCCAGGTCTGTGTCGACGAAATCATCGCCATCAAAGGGCGCAATCGTTGCGCCCGCAACGGGTCCTGCGCCCGGGGCGAGCACGGGCGAGCCGAGGAGGCGATCGCCCTTTTGCACCAGATGGGGGCCGGCTTCCTCTGCCAGCGTGAGCACGCCATAGCCGGGATCGTTGTTGGGATACACATAGACCGGCATGGGCACCAAGCCGCTCTGCGGCGACAGCGGCACGCCGACGCCGAACGGATCGGCAAAATTGCCGCTTTGCCCTTGGTAGTCGTAACTGTAATCGACCTCGGTGCCGCTGCTTTCCGCCACCGACTCAGACCAATAGACGATCATTGGATCGTTGTCCGACATGCCGCGCAGGGCCCGATCGAGGGCGGTCCCGCTGCTGTCTTCGATTACGACCATATCGCCGACGGTGACCTTATAATCCAGCGTTCCGGCAAGGGCGCCGCGTTCCACTTCCCAGACCAGGGTAAATGGCGTGCGTACCGTGACATCGGCGACGGCCCGTGACCCCGTGGGCGCGGCAATGGTGAGCCCTTCGGGGCCGGTTTCGCGAATGGCCGCAGATAGCCCCAGCCCGATGGGGCCCACCTCGGTATCGGGAAGATTTGCTGCCATATCGACAGAGGCGATGATATTCCCCGTGCCGACCTCTGCCGTCACCGACACGCAGGTAGTGGCAAAGCTGCGGCAAAAGCGGATGGAGTCGCCGGGATTGATCAAGAGCACCTCGGCAGTCAGGATACTGCGAAAGGCGCCCACGTCAGCCCATGCGGCCGTGCCGTAGTCGACGTTGGCATAGGTAGCAAAACCGACGCCGGCCAGTAGATCGGCATCGAGGCCAGCGGTGCTGCTGTCGCCGGCCAGTGCAGGCACTAGCCAATTGTCGACCACGGCAAATGCAGCCCGCGGCGCCGAACTCTGGGCCAAGTTGGCATCGAGATATGGGGGCGCAGATTCGGCGTCAAAGAGGAATAACTCGGAGGGCAGGCGCGGCGGCATTCCCGTGCGCGGATCCTCGGGATCGGACGTTGGGCAGCCGCTGAGGGCCAGCGTACCGACAGCGAGATAGAATATGGCGGATTTCATATCTAAGTACCTCACAATCTAGAAAAAGTAGTAGCGAATACCGGTACGCATCAGCGGACCGGCGGTGACCACCGTATATGCCAGCCGCTTAAACCACTGCGGATCTTCATTGGCCAGCGTCTCGCTTGTGGCCGCTGTGAACAAGCGTTGGTTATTTGGCGACAGCGCTTGCGAATACACGGTTCCCGAGGTTCCCGAGGCATTGAGCTCCATAAAGGCAACCAGACCCTTGACCCCCAGCGTGGCCTGCGCGCCCAGGCTCCAATTGAGGCCCATGCCAGCGAGGGTAAAGTCGATATCATCCTTGACCGCGCCGGGGCTGTAGTTGGTGACCGTGAGCGCTTCGGTATCAATATGAGTTCCCAAGACGTTGGCATAGCGCTCATCAATCTCGATTTCGACCTCGAAACCACCGCGGAAAAACGATAATCCGAAACCGCCGTACACCTGGGTATAAGGATCGTTTTTGCGCAAGGGCAGGGCGATGCCGATGCTGACTGGCACCTCGATCCACGAGGCACCGTAATCACTCACCATGGTTCCGCCGATATAATCGGCGGGATCGTGACCATTGGCCATCAGCAAATTGGCGATGTCGTTACTGCGCATGGCGGCGTCGCCCAACACCCGGGTTTGATGACCGCCGAGGACGCGGGTCGAATAATAAAAACCGGCGCGCACGTACAGCGGCACTTTGGTGAAATCGACCAGGTCGTAGCGAGCACTGCCGCCGAAGCTGATCCCCAACATGGCTCCGCCCACCTCGGGCTCCTCGCCGAGTAGGCGAAATGCCGAATTGGTACTATCCGAATTATGCCATATGAGTAAGTTACGCTGATCACTCATCACGGCTTTATCGATAGAATACACCGCGTTGGCGAGGGTGGTCTCGGCAGTATCGGCGGTGCCATCAATCGTGATGGTTCGGCCCAAACCGGCCATGTCGGATCGCGGTCCGACCGAAAACTCCAGCGAAAAGCGCTTGGGTTTGTCCTGCGCATGAGCCGTGCCCATGCCGAGCACGCAAGCTACAGCTATCCAAATACCTTTGTGCATAGTCCTTCGATCCTCCAACTCGAGGCGATATCGACCGATTGAGTGACCTGTTTCGATCAGCCCCAGCAATCCCCCGAGTCTGTGTTACCTCGCTCACACCTTATCAGAAAGGAGATGACACTCGAAGAATCTCTTTCATAAAAAGCGAGCCCGTGAGTCTTTGCCGGCGAGGCCCTTGATCGAGCGACTGAGTGGCCGCTCGGCCGCTCAGCTGTGACGCCTGTGACGGCGTGCATCAGGAAATCGCTGATAGCACCAAGTCAAACAGCGTCGTCCCCAACGTGAGCATGCTCTCGCCGGCAATCAGACCACAGGCCACGGCAAACCCGACAGCGCCGTTTTGCCGGCGCTGGCGGAACCACAATATCAGCGGCAAGCCGCAAACCAGCAAGCTGAGCGGGACAGCGGCCGGCAGCATCATACCCATGCCCATCGCCATACAGCTGGGGAGATAGGGCGCGATCTTGGTGCGCTGCAGGCCGCGCAGGACGATGGCGAGGACAAAGGCGCCCACCATAGCCAACACGGCGCCTTCGGGCAGGACGCTCGTTCCTCCCCCTGTGACCTTGGCAATCGAGGCATACATGTGCACGAACGGGGCCGGCATAGACCCGCGCTCAATGCTGCCAACGATGTCGAGCGTGCTATATGCGGTCACTGATACAATAATGCCAGTCGCCAATCCGGTACATTGGGCAATGAATTGCCGGCGAGGTGAAGCCCCGAGAAGGCCACCGGTCTTGAGATCCTGGGACACATCGCCAGCCTCGGTATTGGTCGCCAGCGTGACCGTCGATGCCGCTAAACCGAGACCCGCCCCACCGCTAAAGAGCGAACCCACCGTCGTCTGGGTGACCACGCCCAGGGGGGCGACGGGATTGATATCGGTCAAACCGACACAATAGAGCGAAATCAGGGCCAGGATTCCCGATAGTACAATGGCAATTGCCGTGGCCGGCACTGGCAGACCAAACCATGCCCAGCCCAACCAACAGATGACGATCGAGCTAACGGCGATGGCCAAAAGCCATGCGCGTGGTGGAAGAGCCGACTCGTCGCCCAAATCATCGGCCTGAGACGCCTCGCGTCTGTGCCCCGGCAGGGCCGTGCGTATCAATGCCGGCAGCGCTCTCAGGGTCGGCAGCAGGGCGAATGCGGTATCGGTGAGAATCAAAATGATTCCAGGCCACAGAATCCAGCCCCATAGACCGCCATTAATGGTAATCTCTGCCGTCGTCCAGCCCTCGGCCACCGCGAGGCGGCCGACGCCGGCCCAGCCGATAATGGCGCCCAACATCATGGATAGAAGCGCGCGGGTGCCGATGAGATATCCCGCACCGGCAAACAGCGGGCCGAGGGGGCCGAGAGAAAAACTCCAGGCCGCAGCGACGGCAAATATGCCCCCTACCTGTGCCAGCGGTGGGTAGACAATGGCTTGTTCGAAGTAACCGGCCAGCGACCAAATAGCGGCGAAAATGGCGCTAAGAAGTAGGACGAGTGCGCTTCGGCGGCCAAATGTCGCGTTGTCGATGAGCGATACGATCGTACTGGCCGCGGCCGTTCCCGAGGGAAAGACCAGCTGCTTGCGGGTCACAATTTGCCGCCGCAATGGGATGTAAAATAGGATGCCCATGAAGGCCACGACAAAGCCCCAGGCAATGAGTTGGCCCATGGACAGCTCAATCCCCATCAGGGCCAAGGCCGGCACCGCCGCCATCAGCCCAGCGGCGGAGGCCCCGGTTCCCGCGGCGGAACCCGCGGTTTGCGCAATATTGGTCTCAAGCACGCCCAGGCGTCGACGGGGTGATAGCGCAGCGACCACCGCGTACGACAGGATCGCGGCGATGAGCGAGCCGCCGATCACGAGCCCCGTCATCAGGCCGGCATATAAATTCATGATCGCGATCGGGGCCCCGATCACACAGCCGGCGATGATGGCTCGCAGCGTGAGTTGAGGCTCGTCCTGGGTAGGATGGTAAACGCGATCACTTGCATCCATCGCGCGGAGTCTACTCGATTCGCCGGCCTAGGTCAGCAACACAGCCACAATAGTGCATCTCACGGGCGATTGCGCTACAGGCGACGAGAATTCCAAAAATGATATGCCACTAGCGGATAAGCGCCGGGTAAGCAGCGCCGGGTACCATTGGGTAAGCGCCGGGTAAGTGCCGGGTAAGCGCCGGGTACCCAATGGGTAAGCGCCTACTAAGCGCCGGCTACAAGAATCGCCAACCCACGCCCAGCCCCACTAGCGGATAGCGGCGGTACACGTCGGGATACGACAGCTCTTCGCTCTGCACTTGCGAGCCCGAGCTCTGATCCAAGAACCATCCCGAGCGAATATCGACTGGCATGGTTGCGTATACATGGCCGACCCAACGATCGCCCCATAAACCCTTGACGCCAATGGCCCCAGAGACATCGAGTCCGCGATTGTTGACCCCGTCCAAGCGCATTTCGCCCTCGGGGCGGAAATCCTGTGATGCGAAGTGAACGCCGACGCCCAAGCGACCGTAGGCAAAGAGACGCCGAGGCAACCATTCGTACTGATAGCCGTATCCCACCTCGGCGCGAACGCGCGTGAAGTCGGTTAGGCGCAAATACTCGGCGGCCACGTGGTACATACCGCCCGTGGTCGGTTGGTAGCGGGCGCCATTGACCGCCAAGCCCACGCCCCAGGAATCGGCGGCATTGTTGCGCGCGAGGGATTGCGGCAAGAGCGCCAGACCCAATTCGGGAACTTGCAACGGCTTGCGCGGCAGCAGCCGATCTCCGGGGCGCAGCTGGGTTTGCCCGCGCACCATGGCGACGTGGGCGCGCGTGGGTTTGGCCGCAACCACCCGCACTTGCCCCACTTCACGTTGCTCGCGCAGTACCCGGAAATAATGACCGGGCAAAATTCCCTGTTCTTGCCCTTGCGCGACCACGCCAACGGCGCCGGCCTTGAATTCTTCGACCTCGGCAATTCGGGTCACAACCGTGGTGAACATGCGCCGCATGGCGGCGGCCAAGTCAGCGTGAAACGCGGCCTTGGCCCCGGCCATAACCCCGGTGGCCACACCCTGGGCCTCGTAGTTGATACGCACCTCGGTCTCGGCGCGCACACGACACGATTCGCTGGTCGCGGCACGGATGCGCACGCCGAGCCAAACCTTGCCGTGCATTGGCGTGAGCGGATCGAGGCTGCCTTCCGGCGGCGCTTCCCCGGCGAGCCAATAGCGGATTTCTCGGATCCAGCGCCCGCGGCCGACATCGCGGCCACCGGCATCGTAGCCGTCGAGGATGAGGACTTCTCGGACCCCGAGCACCTTGCCGATGCGACAGGCCGCCAACTGCATGCGGCGCTCAAAGTCCTTCTCATTGGTCACGCGGCCGAACTCGATCTTGCTGCTATCGACGCCCTCGCGCTCGATGGCGCTGAGTCCCTCGGCCTCGTCGACCGCCTCGTAGACACTCTTGCGCAGCGATGGCACAAAAGGAGCCACATCGGCGGTGGCGGGCAAATCGACAATGGCGACCTGCATGGGCTCGGCGTCGGACTGCGCCGCCGACGATGCCGGCGCGATCCAGGCCAAACTCATCGCCGCTAGAGCGATTGGGACCATCGGACGAGAGCGGGGACGAGAGCGGGACGAACGCGGGCTATGCATGGCAACCTTGGGCATGATGCGGACTCGATCGATTCTAGCCTGCACCATGAAGCGGTAAACGAGCAACTGCGTGAAGCTGTCACCAACTGACAGCGTCGGTGAGACGACACCGGGGAATCATCGATACGAGGGACTTGGTGGCACCCATACCGGGGTTACATGGCCCGACGCCGGATCATAGTCGATCACTGTGGGCGCGCGCTCGCATTCCCAGGTCGTGACATTGCTAAATACGATATCGCTATGTCGCCATAGGCCGCCGTCTTGGTGGATGTGACCAAAGAGATGCAGGGCCGGGTGCACCTGTTCGACGGCCCGCAATAATTCTTCGCAGCCGTAGCGCGCCAGGTATTGGTCGGGACCCGAGAGCCCCGCCTCGCCAATGTTATCGCCGATGCCCTTGGGCGGGCCGTGGGTGATGAGAATCTCGGTATGTGGCGGAATCAGGGCCCACTTCTCGGCCAGTGCCGGGCCTCGGGGAAGATTAAATGCCCAGTCATTAAAACATGGCTGCCACGGACTGCCCCAAAGATAGGCGCCCTCGATGCGGACCCCGCAGTCTTGCAAATATATGGTGTCGGGGCCGAGGAGCGCACGCGCCTCAGCCGGTTCGCGGACAAAGCACCAATCGTGATTGCCGGCGACGACGACCTTATGCCGGTGGGGCAGCGAGCGCAGCCAGGCGGCCACGGGCTGTAACTCGTCGAGCGTGCCGCGACGTACGAGATCGCCTGCGTGGATCAGTACATCTCCATCCGGCAATGGGCCCAGATCGGCTTCAAAGGTATGGGTGTCGGCAATGGCGACGATGCGCATGGGCTCATTCGCCCTTCCAGTAGCTGACCTTGGTATCTTCGTCGTAGAAGCCGCTAAAGTCGGCATTCTGTGGGGACACCCGCGGGCCCCGGCCGGCGAGGACGCCAAATTTGCCACTATCGGGATACTGAAAGACATCGGTGGACAGCGAGGTGCTCACCGCCAAATAGCGCAGCTCGTCCTCTCCGGTATTGATGAGCTGATGGGCGACCTCGGGGCCACCGGGAGGGCAGGAGATGATGTCGCCGACACTGACGTCGTATTCATCTTCGCCAAAGCGCAGGCGACCGCGGCCGGCAATGATATAAAATAGCTCCTCGTTATTGTGGTGATTGTGAAAGGGAAATGCGCGTTTCCCCGGCGGCACGGCGGTGATGTTATAGGCCAGCTTTTCCGCTCCGGTATGGGCGCTGATGGGGGCGATCTTGGCGGCAAAGCGATCCCCGTGCTGGAGCTCGTGGGCAAATTCGGCCTCGTCGGCGTGGAAAACAGGTTTAGGCATACCCGCCTTGTATCACATCTATTGCGTCGTGGACCCGTTCCCCGGCTCGCGTGGATCTGACAAATCGTGGCCCCACTGCATCCAGAAAGTCACATTCGAGTCCGCGTCTTGGCTTGCGCCGAGAGGCCTCTGCCCGGTATGAAGCCCACTTGCGGTATGTGATGTGCAAGCCGCAGCCCGTGTGAGTGGCCGACGACGATGTTCGTCGCCCGATCGCTGAACCAAAGGAAGTCTCGATGTTGAAGCTGTATCCCAAGCTGGCCATCCTGTTTGTACTCTCCCTGTCCACGGCCATGCTCTTTTTCGCCTGTGGTGATGACGATGTGCCGATCTCGCCCGATTCGGGCACGGTCGATGCCAGCACAGTAGACGCCAGTCAGGTCCAACCTCCGCCGTCGCCAGCGCAGCCGATCCAGCTCGGGCCTCGGCCGTTCTTCTTAATTGAAGACATGGACGACAGCGAGCTCAAGACCAAGCTGCTGGAATGCGCCAATGGCCCGTTCCAGAAGTCCGATTTCTCCATCGGACATCGCGGCGCACCAATGCAGTTTCCCGAGCACACCAAGGAATCGTACATGGCTGCGGCTCGAATGGGCGCTGGTATCCTGGAATGCGACGTGACCTTTACCGCCGATCGCGAGCTCGTCTGTCGTCATTCCCAATGCGACCTTCACACCACGACCAATATCTTGGCTATTCCCGAACTGGCGGCCAAATGCACCCAGCCCTTTACTCCGGCCGACCCCAATAGCCAAACCCCGGCGTCGGCCATGTGCTGCACCAGCGATATCACCCTGGCCGAATTTCGCACCCTATGCGGCAAGATGGACGCCAGCGATGAGAGCGCCACCACCGTCGAAGAGTACTTGGGTGGCACCGCCAATTGGCGCACTGATTTATACTCTGCCTGCGGCACCCTCATGACCCACGCCGAGAGCATTGCGCTATTTGACGACCTCGGTGTGGGCATGACGCCCGAGCTCAAGGCCCCCAGCGTCGAGATGCCCTATGAGGGCGAATACACCCAGGCGCAATACGCGCAGCAGATGATCGACGAGTACAAGGCTGCTGGCATTGATCCCAATCGCGTATGGGCGCAATCATTTAGCCTCGACGATGTAAAGTACTGGATTGCCAACGAGTCGGCCTTTGGCACCCAGGCGGTGTATCTCGACGACCGCTACGATACCCTCGAAGGCTTTAATCCCAACGATTCTGCCACGTGGGAGCCCTCCATGGACGACCTCGTGACCGACGGCGTCGAAATCATCGCCCCGCCCATGTGGATGCTCGTAACCCTCGATGGTGGCCAGATCGTGCCCTCGGCCTATGCCAAAGCCGCAGCGGCGGCCGGGCTCGACATCATCACCTGGACCATCGAGCGCTCCGGTCTGCTCAAGGATAAGGGCGGTTTTTACTACCAGAGCATCTCTGACGCCATCGACAATGACGGCGACATGATGGTGCTGCTCGACGTGCTGGCCCAAGACGTCGGCGTGATTGGCATCTTCTCCGACTGGCCGGCGACAACGACCTACTACGCCAACTGCATGGGTCTATGAGGGTCTTGTGAGCCTCGGCCGCGGCGTGATCTCGGCGCTTGACTGAATCGTCTTGGATTGATTAACATCGCCGATAGTTAGCTACTCGGCGCCAGCGCGGTCGGGCACTCAACCATGCATCGGGCCTTTATCATACGGACGGGGACATGCTTCGGGACCGCAGTGTTTCTGGCGCTTTTCCTCGTCGCGGGATCGGCGACGGCGCAGGCCGACGGCGCCCCTTGCAATGAAGAGACTACGCCGGAAAATCGGCGCATTGTCCAAGAGCTCGTGAGCGACGCCTTCGACCTGCACAAGCAGATGCGATTTGCCGAAACCGGCGACATGTATCGCGAGGCGGCCAAGCGATGGAATCGCGCTGATATTCACCTGCAGGCCGGTGTGGCATACATGAGTGCGCTCAGGCTCCTCGACGCCTATGAGCACATTGCCGAGGCCCTGCGTTGCGGACAGGCGGTGCTCAGCGTGCAGGACTATCGCGAAGCAGAGAACAAGATGGAGCGTCTTCGCGCTCGCCTGGCCGAGATCGAGGTGCGGGTGGACGAACCCGACGCCGAGGTTCTCATCAACAACCAGCCCTGGTTTTACGGCCGAGACCATCAGATGAAAATCGTGATGTCGGGGCAATACGTGATCACCGTACAGAAACCCGGCTATATCAAAGTCGTCGAACCGGTGGTCCTCGATTCGGGCGATCGGGCCATTGTCGAGCCGGTGGTCATGACCGAGGCCGAGGGGACTATTTTGTCGCGGCGCTGGCAGGGCTGGCTGCCGTGGACGATTGCGGGCGCCGGGGCTCTCACCACCGTCGCGGGGGTCGTACTTCGCACCACGGCCACGAGCGACATCGATAATTACGAGACCGCGTTGGCAGAGCTGTGCCGCGATGGTTGTCAGGTGAGCGAGCAGAGCGAGCTGGCGCAGCAGCGCAGCGATGCCCAGCGCAACAACACCATCGGCATCAGCTTGATCGGGGTTGGCGCTGCCGTGATCGTAACCGGGGTGACCATGGCGTTTCTCAACCGGCAGACGTCGGAGCGCCACCCCGACGCCGGCAAAGCCAAACTGCAGATCGTGCCGATGTTGTCTGCTGACGGCGGGCGAGACCAAGGTGGGATCGACGGGGCTATGCTCTCGGCCAGTGGGCGCTTTTGACCCTCCCGAATCGTTGGGTTGGGCGGGCGGATATATTTGCGGGTAAACTAATATGCAGACAGTGAAGTACATGATCTCGGCTGTCGTGACTGCAGGTGCGGCGGCCATTGTATTATGGCCTGGCGGAAGCGGCTGCCTGTCCGATAACACGGTTGTATGTGGCAGTGGCCGTTGCCCCACGGATACGCTTTGTTTTACTCCAGCGCAGACAGGGGGCGAATTTGCCTGCGTGGCGCTTGGGTGCGGCGATGATATCGTCGGCGCACGCGAACGCTGTGACGACGGCAATAATACATCCGGCGACGGCTGCAGTGCCGATTGCCAATCGGATGAGAGCTGTGGCAACAGCATTGTCGACGTGGGGGAGAGTTGCGACGATGGCAATACCTCGTCGAGCGACGGTTGCAGTGCCGATTGTCAGTCGAATGAGAGCTGCGGCAATGGCGTACTCGATGTGGGCGAAGGGTGCGACGACGGCAATACCCTATCGGGCGACGGCTGCAGCGCCGATTGTGTTTCGGTAGAGATCTGCGGCAACGGACATTTCGATCCCGGCATCGACATCGATCCCAATCCCGATATCGAACTCACGGAGGAGTGCGATTGCGGCGAGACCTTGGATGATGTGCCGCTGGGGACCGGTTGCGCAGGCCAGCCTAACTCCGACAACGGCGGCCTATGCGATAGCCAATGCCAGTTTCACTGCGGCAACGGGCGCCTGGCCGACGACGAGTTTTGTGACGGCTTCCAGTTTTCAAATAATCTCAGCTGCCTCACGTTTGGCAATGACTACGGCCATATTCAATGCAATAGCACCTGCAGCGGATACCAGCTCAACGACTGCGGTGGTTTTTTGCGCTTTGAATCCATGAATAGCCCCACGAGCGAACGGCTCCATGGTATTTCTGGCAGCGGTCCTAATGATGTGTACGCCGTCGGCGAGAATGGCACGGTGCTGCACTATGACGGCACTAACTGGACACTTCTCACCGATATCCCCACGAACGAGAATCTACGCGCCGTATGGGCCCATGCAGCCAATGATGTTGCCATTGTAGGGGATAATGGCGTCGAGCTCCACTTCGACGGTACATCTTGGACACAGTCTGAGGCAACGTCTGACAATGACCTATACGCAGTATGGAGCGATGGCAGCACCCGGTTTGCGGTGGGCAGCAATTCCCTCGTCCGCCGGGTCAGTGACGCTGGAGATGCCGAGTGGAATGTAGCCTATTATAGCAGTTCATGTTATGCGGCAGAGCTGTACGCCGTATGGGGATTTCCCGGCGATTTCCCTACGATCGAATTATTTGGCTCGTATGGCTTGCGCTATGCCGTAGGGGGAGTATTCAGTTTGCCACAGCCGGAATTTGTTTTTTGCAACGAGTTGTCTAGAGGAGATATTTATGCGGCCTGGGCATTCAATAAGACGCGAACATTTATCGTTGGCGCAAGCGGCCTGATTCTAGCTACGGACGGAAGCAGCACGTTTGAGCCATTTACGGTCCCCACCGACAATACGCTACGGGGTGTATGGGGTAGCGCGCCCGAAGACGTGTATGCGGTGGGGGACAGCGGAGTTGTTTTGCATTTCGATGGCTCCAGCTGGAAGTTTGAATTCTTGGTAGCAACCAATGAGAATCTTCGCGCTGTATGGGGCAGCAGTGCGGAAGATGTTTTTGTGGTCGGCGATCGCGGTACGATTCTCCATAGCGGCGGCTTTGATCGCCGGATAGGAGCGCTAGGGGATGGCTACCTAGCGCAAAGTATACACGGCCTTAGCTCTAGCGAAGTCTACGCCGTGGCCACGCGGCGCATTACTCCAGAGCGGCCCGAACATGAGAGTACAGTGATGCACTATGATGGCATTACTTGGACGCAGCGCTACTCGACTGCCGATATAAGAATTTTCAGTGCGATATGGGCCAACGCCTCGGATCAGATTTACGTCGCTAGATCAATCAAGGACGATGACGGCTTAGGGAATTCGACGATGATGTATTATGACGGCGATGACTGGGCACGTATCGATTGGTCGCGGTCGAACGTGCTCCATGGCATGTGGGGCGATGGCGACAGCACGGTCTATGCCGTCGGTAGTGGTGGTATCATCGTGCGCTGCACCTTGGATACCTGTAGCGAAGATATCCAATCCCCCACGGACGCGCGCCTCTACGATATCTGGGGCGGTGCCAATGGCGATACAATGTATGCGGTTGGGGATGAGGCGACGGTATTGCGCTATCAAGGTGGCGCGTGGCAACAAGTCACGGCCCTGCCGACCGAAATCGATGCCAACATATCCCTCCGCGGGGTGTGGGGAGCGTCAGACGACAGCGTCTATGTGGTTGGCGACAACGGCACCGTGATCTACTACGATGGCGCGACTTGGACCCTACAGCAGGTTGGCGACATTGACCTAGAGAACGTGTGGGGGCGCAGCGGCGACGATGTATTTGTCGTCGGCGCGAGCGATCAGATATGGCACTACGATGGCGCCTCATGGGCCCCAATCAACACCGGCCAATTTTCCGACTTGGCCGATGTCTGGGTGCCCGCGGACGCAGACGATATCTTCAGTGCCAGCCGCGGCAATGAACTGCTTCACCTGAAGATTCCCCGGCGCCCATAAGGTGAGATCACAAGGCATGACGGGCGGGCAGCTCGAACTGACCCACGGCGAGTGCCGGAGGCGTCGCGAGGCTCATAGCTTACAATCGGGGGTCGACGATGAGCCAATTGGTCTTGGTTGCTGGGTCTCGATATAGGTGCAGAGCGACAAATGTGGGCCGCATGCGGTAGGTGAAGGTGTAGTCGATTCGCGCGTCGAGTTGGCCGCTACGAATTCCGTCGCGGAATCGACCCATGATGATACGGTTGTTGGTACAAGGAGCGAGTTCAGTAAAAAAGTGCTGGCCCTCTGCCTCCTCGACGGGAATGCCCGAAAAACGCGACTCGGCTTTGTTGTACAGCGTCACCATGCCCTCGTCGTCGATCTGAACCACGCCAACCGACAAGTTATCGATTTCTTTGCGGCTCATCGTCGGCAAGCGGGTGTGCAAGGCATCCCCGGGTTCCTCGTGTTGCAATAGCCGCTCGACATCCACGCGCCGATAGCGCCGATGACCGCCCGCGGTCTTGAATGCCGGTAATTTGCCCTCGTCCGACCAGCGCTTGATACTGGTGGTGCCGACTCCGAGCAATTTAGCCACTTCCTGCGTTGTCAAAAAATCGTCCATTTCGTCCCCAGCCCCTTTTTACCCCATAAATGCTATGATTGGCTAGCAAATGACGCACAAGAATCTAGAGGTAGATCGCGGGGACATGGAGGCCCAATTGCTTAGTCTGTATGCCGAGAGAGAGCGACTGGCACAGGCGCTAGGTACGGCCGATGCCGATCAAATCATCGCGATGGTCCGCAGTCTTGAGGAGCAACTCTTTGATTTGTACTCGGCCAAGATAGCCCCATCGGAGCCGGACGACATGCCGCTGGCCTCGTTACCATTGCCAAGCCAAGGTTCAAGCGATACCGGTTCGTCCTCACCGGCCTAGCCCTGACAGCCCAGGCCGGTACTGTAACGGCGGCACTTTCGATCGAAACCGACAGAGGAATCAACTTTGCCGGCAAAAATCCGGTAGCGGCGTGCCGGTCCGGGTAAAGACGATTTGATAGAGTTGGGTGCGTCGGGTGCGAAATCCGGCCGCACACGACAGCAGATAAAATCTCCACATGCGATAAAAGCGCTCGTCGTAATGCTGGCGTAGGCTCGGCCATGCCTCCTCGAAGTTGCGATGCCACGCCATGAGGGTCCGATCGTAATCGGGGCCGAAATTCTGCACATCCTCGATGACGAATGCGTCCTCCATGGCCTCACTCAACCTGGATAGGGTCGGCAATACCGCATTGGGAAAAATATATTTATGAAACCACTCATCGATGAGGGGGCGGCTCTTGACATCGCCGATGGTGTGGATAAACCCAATGC
>JAAUYH010042037.1_pt1 | contig 26589 bp, 21 predicted proteins | sample 7278061 | NCBI WGS metagenome assembly JAAUYH01 (sample SAMN14350203, study PRJNA611818) | marine sediment metagenome | isolation source: surface marine sediment (0.6m) | place: French Polynesia: Moorea | collected 2018-08
CGGAGAACAGGGTAAAACTACGCCTGGGGAGATAATCCCGCTGGGTCTAGATTGCTTCAGCTTGCTTCTTTTGCAGTTTTTCTGCGGGAAGTCGGTAAGAAGGATCGACGGTGTCCGCTCTAGATTTAAGGAGTGTCAATGAACCAAGAATCCTCGTCCTTATAGGACGATGGAGTGTCAAATTATTGGTGATAGGTAACGGGTATTGGTTTTACCCTTTACCGTTTACCATGAATCGAAAACACACCCGGACTTGATCTGAGATTATTTAGTATAAATAAAAACATATCATCAAGGTGATTTTCAATTTTCACTGTTCTTGGGCTGTTGGTTTTTGCGTTTTTCAGGTTTACCTTTCTTAACTACTGGTGGAGTGGGAGTTTGACTTACCTTTTTGCCTTCTGGTTTTTTAGTTTTGCCCTCTGGACCCTTTTTAGCAGTTTGCTGTACAGCAGCTTTATCCTTTTTAGATGCCTTGAGAAATCTGGGTGCATTTTCTTGGGGTAGAGACAATAGTGCCTCAAATCCGAAGACGTTGCGCTGGGGTAGGAATTTTGCTTTCACTGAGACAAAAGCTGGATGTCCTTGGTCTTTACCTGCTTTAGGATTAAATCTAAAGGGTTTAACTGGAGCATCTTTCCACAGCAGGGGCAAATGGCTAGCTTTCATGAATTTAACCTTTTTGACTGCCTCTGCTTGCTTAATAAATTCTAGTCTTTCCCGGGAAAAATTGCGGAACACTGAGACACAAGGAGTACGACACACGGGAATAAACTGCCATAACCCAGAAATTTTAAATTCCAAGTCACCCAATTCCTCGGAAACACCCTGTTCTTCTCGTCCCCTGTCAAAACCTACCAGTTGAAAAGCTATTTGGTGGGGTACTTCTTTTTTGGGAAAGTGAATTGCCCTTGGATATACCACCAGTCTTTGAGTATGATTGCCAGTGCTTTCTATCTCTTTGAGTAAAGCGTCAAATACCCTGCGTTTTTTGGGAATATAAAAAAGTGGGTATTCAATATTACCTAGTTTAATGGTATTTTTACCCTCATTATTTAAATTTATTTCACCTGTAATAATACCAACAGCTTGAAATATTGCTCCAGAATCTTCCTCTTCATCTTCTGGAGCTTCAGTATCAACTTTAACCTCTTGTTCTGACTCTGGGGCTGGAAGTTGAGAAACTGACTCTTGAGCTTCAGTATCAACTTTAACCTCTTGTTCTGACTCTGAGGCTGGAAGTTGAGAACCATCATCTTGAGTCTCACTACCAACTTTAACCTCTTGTTCTGATTCTGGGGTTGGAAGTTGAGAAACTGATTCTTGAGTTTCACTATCAACTTTAACCTCTTGTTCTGACTCTGGGGTTGGAGGTTGAGAAACTGCTGACTCTTCTTGATTGGGAATGGGTTCAGTAAATGCCATAATTATTTGGATTCTACATACTATTGGTGCTATTTCAAGTCGCACTTATTTGAATTTATCGTAACCAAGTAATTAGAGTAACTAATTTTGACCTCGAATTTAGATATTTAACTGTAAAAACCCCAGCGAAACCACATAACTGAGGAAAAGATAGCAATTGAGAACCCAAAATCCACCATCAATCGTCTATCTTATATCTTGTACCATTCAAGGACAAGACAAAAAAACGGGTTTCTAAAGGAAAAATCAAGGTTTTGAGATAGAAAAATTTGCAACAAACCCGGTTTTGAGTCCACACATAAAAACAAACCCCTCGGATATCTTCTCCACCAGGGTTTTTATGACTTTATATGAGTAAGCCATGACACAAGTAGCAACTTAGGTTCTTACCTTCTAGAAGCCATTCAAGTTGGTACTAATTCACCCGGACGCAATTTCGACCACTTACCCTTTTCTTCTTTAAAACTCAGACAACCCACTACATCCCATTCCATTTCAATGAAATCCTCCCTAGGACGGATATTTACATTAATAGAAGGTTCATTGGGTTCAAAGTCTGGTGTTTCTGTTAAATGAGACTGTTGGTGCTGCGTTTCTACTGCATGGTAGGTTACACAGCGATCAACATATTGGCAGTTAACGCAAATACACATAACAGAACCAACTCCACGGGTCTTTATTGTTAATCTAGCTTAAGTTGCGATTTTATTCATTAATTCTAAGGTTTATTTTTCTTAAGTAGGGTTAATTTTAGGACTCGAAGGCAAAATCATACCTACATTCAGCAATGCCTGAAATTAAGCTACAAAAATATCATTCATATCCTTGTAGAAAGTACTTGCGTTCTGCCAGCTAACAACCGCTAACAGATCGTCTCCTTGGAAGATTTGAGTGCCCTCAGTACTATTATCAAAGGAAAGGTTATCTACACTACCTACCTTTAACTTAGTTGCTCCCAATTGGAAGTTCTTAATGGCGTCGTAACCTTCTCCAATATCTAAGACGACCGTAGCCAGACCGGAACCCAGCCAAACAGTATCGAAACCTGCACCGGTGTTAATGTAGTCACCACCACCGTTAGCGTAGATGGTATCATCACCATCACCAGTCATGATGGTATCGGCTTGGGAACCACCAAAAACAAGGTTATTGCCATCATCGCCAAGCAGGGTATCTTCACCACCGTTACCATATATGGTGTCATCACCATTACCAAGATCGAAAATATCATCTTCTGCGGTACCAAAAATTGTAGCATCAGGGTCTTGTGGTTCTTCTCCCCCTTGAATAAAAAATTGTGCTTGCTCCCAAACTGTTTGAGCAACTTCTCTCCCTAATTGGCGACCATTAACATCTCCATCATCAAAGTGAATGCCACCATAAATACGAGAAATACCAGCTTCATCAGCAGCTTCACTGAAAGTTTCCCATTTTAAAGTCACTGTTTCTTGAGGGGTAAAATTCGGCTCGAAGCGAGACTCTCCAGGTTGAAAGGAAACACCTGCACCAAAGTCATCAGACCCAGTAAATAGTCGTAAAATTTCTGCTCCCGCAGCACTAAAAGCACTATGTCCAGAGGTATATTCAGCAAAAGGAGGAGAAGGATCGCTCCCAGGAGTTTGATAAGTCAGAAAATCAGTAGCCAAAATTGTCTGAGTTCCTTGTTCAGGTCCTGCCCAAGCTTCGATGGTAAAACCACCCAAGTCTTGATTAAATTCCCCAATCAGACCTAACTCCCCTAATTCCCGAACTGCGCGAAGGGGACGATTATAGTCATAGAAAGTCTTTGCTTCCCAAGTAGCAATACCTGCATCAAAAACAGCATTTCCCAGGGTAAAAAATAGTTGAGCGTCTTGGTCTAGAGTATTGTCATCTCTGGCTGAGACAAATTCTCCAAAAGTCATCCAAGTTCCTGGAGGAAAGGATGTACCAGCAGCGTCTTCCCAAAACTCAGCAATTAATTTGTGTTCATCGGTAAGATTAGCACTAGCATGAATAATTTTCTCTGTCTGTTCGATAAATTCAGGATTGATCAGATCACCAATCAAATCTCTAGTAATCGGCAGGATTTCTCCTGTATCTTTTAGGGTAATTGTTTTCTCCTCTAAATCAACTTCCCCTTCTACCAGCAAAAATGGCTTTGGTGCTTCTGGACGAAATTGATCTCCAGATTCTAGAGCAAAGGGAGTAACATTACCCCAGTGGGGTGTGAGAAATTTCTGAATACTAGTTCCCTCTCCTGGTTCAGCATCGATAGGTACTATTTCTGGTGTCCAGTATTCAATATCAACAGGGTTACCAGGAGGATTTACTGGTTGATAATCACTCATATCGGAATAGGGAACGCCAATAGTTCCGTTAGGATCGTATCCTTGTTGATTAGAACCATCTTCACGACGGAATTCTAGTAGGGTTTGGGCAGAAATATTACCAATTCCCGCAGGTGTAGTCTTGTCTGTAGTTGTATTATTAGGGTCGAAACCGAGTTCGACCATCAACTCGTTAAAAACATTTACTTGGTCGGGGAATAACTCTGTCAAGACGCGGTAAGCAGCAAAGCTCATCGCCTCTTCTTTGTTGGCTTCAGTAATCTCTGATTCAGGACGTTGTAATTCATCTCCTAACTGAGTCGCAATTGCTTCAGGATCATAAACTGCCCAAGCGTCAAAGATGGCAGTATGCACAATAGCATAAGCACGGGAGGCTATGGTTGGACCAACGGCAGTATTAATAACTGCTTGTTGAACTGCTTGATCCCAAAGGACGGAAATAGTCGGTGATGGGTCGTCTACGGTAACTAGTTGAGTGTGGGGTTCAACTTCTAAATAATGAATGGACAAGCTATTATTCTGTGACATATTTAAATTTCCCTGATTAACTATTAATTATTCACAAGAAATCTAGCTTCTTGAACGGGAAAAGAAGCTATAGCTGAATTTCAGCAAATTGAGGTAGATTAAGAGACTGTTTTTCTAGCTGAAAACAGAAATTTCATCGAGAATAAATTTTGCTAAAGAATTCCACAAAAACAAAGCACTCTCGGATACAAAAAAAGCCGTTGCTAAATCAAAATATGAGTTACAAATTTATGTATGTTTGTGTACAGAACTGATATGCAACCCTTCTATAAGGGTTTTACTAAGACTACAAAAATCTACAAAATTATAATTCATTGCCAAATTCAGCAACGCCCAAAACAATTGCATCCGTAATCCAGTTTTTTTATTCTCAAATTTTATATATTAGTAAATATACAGATAATTATCAGAATTTTGCTTAATTTTTTGATGAAGATGTGCTTATATTTTGTGAAACTCTATCAATTTTCTGTAAACTGGAGCTTAATACTTGGTAACAAGCAATAAAGATAGAGCAAGCTTTTCAATCAATTGATTGACTCAGGGAGTGACAAAAACTTTTGAACAAAAAAATAAAACAATTATCAAATTTGATGAAAAGCCCAAAACTCTGTCTCTGTTTAAACATCTGATGTAGGGCAACGCTGATTTTAATCAGCGTCAATATGGTACGATTATCATAGTGGAAGAGTAAGTAAGTCGGCGAGAAAAATTCAATCTATATGAAGAAATATAAATGTGATCTAGGGTGTCGTACTTTCAGGGATACCGCACCTTAAATTGTTGATGGTGCGTTGCGCAACGCGACAACACACCCTACATGTCTACAAGAAAAAATGTGCCAGTTGCGTAAGTCGTAAATGAAGTTGGCGAGAAAAATTCAATGTATATGAAGAAATATAAATTTGATGTCGGGTTTGTTACGCCGTAGGTTAACGCACCTTAAATTGTTGATGGTGCGTTGCGCAACGTGACAACACACCCTACATGTCAACAAATGTCCAGTGAATCAGTGAAGCCCAGGAGTAGCGATCGCTCATGGATCGCCCTCAAAATTCCTAAAGTGCAAGAAGTGATAGACTGTAAACCAGTGACGTACTCCCACACCGAATCAAAGATTACGGTGTGGGCTTCTCTTGCGGGTTGTCCCACTTGAGCGTTTTTGACTCAATATGGTATAATCACTTAAGCAATTACACTGGAGCTTCTTCTTTTACCAACTTATCCCAGCCTAAATCCTTGAGGTTGTTATTGCGACGGAGGGGACGAGTTACCAATTCGAGAATGTCACGGGCATTAGTAAAGCCGTGAATTTGTGCGAATGTGAACTCCACAGACCATTTGGTATTAATTCCCCGGGCTTCTAGGGGGTTAGCGTGCGCCATCCCAGTAATTACCAAGTCTGGGTTTAATTCGTAAATGCGCTGCACTTGATTGTAATTATCGGGCTTTTCCACAATCTTGGGTAGGGGTACACCCATATCATTGCAAGTCTGCTCTAAAAACGCCAATTCAGCGGCTTGATAGCGCTTATCCATATAAGGTATCCCAATTTCCGGTACAGTCATGCCACAGCGGATTAGAAACCGTGCTAAGGAGATTTCTAGGAGGTTATCCCCCATGAAAAATACAGACTTACCGCGAATTAGTTGGACATAGTCTTCTAAGTTCTGCCAAATTTTCCCTTCCCGTTCATCCAAGCCTTGGGGAGTAACGCCAAATACCGAGCAAATTTTTTCAATCCAAGCCCTGGTGCCATCGGGACCAATAGGAAAAGGTGCGCCAATTAATTTACACTTACGACGACGCATTAAGGTAGTAGCTGTACGGCTGAGGAAGGGGTTGACACCAGCGACATAATACCCTTCTTCGATTACCGGTAGTTCAGTGAAGCGCTTCGCAGGTAGCCAGCCAGACACCTTTATACCTTGCTTTTTCAACTCCAGGGTTAACTGGGTAACTACGGGATCGGGCAGAGAACCAAATAGAACCAGAGGGGGATGATCTATGTACTCAGACTCTTCTTGTGCTACTTGTTCTTTTTGCTTACCAAAGTTGAGCAGCTTTTGAATCCCATTGCGCTCATTTTTCTCTGTTTGCGTCACCGGAACTTGTTTAGGACAGCGTGCAGCCATAGCTGCTAATACGGTGTCTTCTCCTTGGGTAAAAGCGTAATCTAAGCCATTAGCCCGTGCCACCACAATGGGAATGCCAATTTCTGCTTCCAGCTTGGGTGCTAACCCTTCCAAGTCCATTTTAATAATTTCTGTAGTGCAAGTGCCAATCCAGACAATTACACTCGGGTTGCGATCGCGTTTAATTTGCAAGCACAATCGCTTTAATTCTTCATAATCGTTAAGTTTTGCGGAAATATCACCTTCTTCCAACTCTGCCATGGCGTAACGAGGTTCAGCAAAAATCATCACCCCCATGGCGTTTTGCAGGAAGTAGCCACAAGTCTTTGTACCAATGACCAAAAAGAAACTATCTTCAATTTTTTGATATAACCAAGCGACGCAGCTAATGGGGCAAAAAGTATGGTAATTGCCAGTTTCACATTCAAAATTTAAACCTTGTGGTTCCGCAACGCTCATAATTGTTTTCTCCCCTTGATATTTAAACTAACTAAGGCAGATAAATGGGACTTTGGATTTGAGATTGATGATTTGAGATTGGGATTGCCATGGATTGCCATTAACAATCCCTTCAATCTAAAATCCAAAATCTCCCACTGCCTTACGAATTAATTGTTGGGGAAGAGTTCTGCCATCTCCGTATCGTCAAAAGGATTTTTGGATTCTCCTTCCCCAGAAAATAATTGGTTATCCCCTTCAGGGTTTTGATGAGATGCTGTTTCCTCACTCCAAACATCTTTGAGGACTGAGTCAAATCCGTTGTCTTCAGCGACTTTGAACTCGTCCAGCATTGACTCACCTATCTCTCCTTCTGGTGCAGCTTGTGAGACATCTTTCAACTCCTCATCGAAAGAAATATCCCCAAAGGCATCATCATTTACTTCTACACCAGAATCCTGTTGAAACTCCCCAGAAATAGTGCTGTCATCTCCAGAGATTTGGCTTAACTCATTTTGGATTGTCTCCTCAGAAACCATCAGGGTTTCCTCATGGTTATCCTCCATATTGAAATCTGAAGTTACTTGCAAATCTGGAGCTACTTGCAAATCTGGAGTTGCTACTTCAGCAAATTCATTTGTCTGGGTATCTACTACCACCACTTGCTCATCGCTGCTTTGTACCACAACTTCTGTAGTCGTTTCCTCAGCATTTTCTGGTATCTCTTCTGTTGCTGCTGGAGGCACAAATTTGTTACCTAGTGCGATATTTGGGTCAAAATTTAAACCCAGCACATCAACCAAGGTATCGGCATCAGCATTTAATCTGGAAAAGGGTAGCATTAACTGCGATAGCTTTGGTTCTAACGCGTTAACAACTCCCAGGACGAGGTATGAAGAAGGTCGCTTACCGCCATCGGGTGTGTAAACTGATTCCACATTCATGTGCAGTTCGATCCACTCGCGGTTGGTTTGGAAAAATTCCAACCACTTGCTCTTTAACGAATCTGTAAAACTGTAAAAACAAGCCATATTTTCCCTCATCCTGATAACTAGATGATCTTATACAACCATCAAGTCTAATTCTTCTTCTCCAGAAGGAACCTGTGGTTTCTTCGGATTTAGGTAAAAATCCGATAACAAAGAGAACAGTTCCCGGTCTTGAGCGTCTTGCGGGACAACACCTTCAGGTCTTGCCAGAATTTGGTCAGCAATGTTGAGATAATATTCACAAACGTAACTTAAGGACGGATCACCATCTGCCATTTCAAATAAAGTCTTACCCTTGACTCGGGAAATACGGATATCTTCAATCAAAGGTAACACTTCTAGCACTGGCATGGGCACTGCTTCTACGTATTTCTCGATTAAATCCCGTTTTGATGTCCGATTACCAATTAAACCAGCTAGACGTAGGGGGTGAGTCCGTGCTTTTTCCCTGACGGAAGCAGCGATACGGTTCGCAGCAAACAAGGCGTCAAACCCATTGTCAGTAACAATCAGACAATAATCTGCATAATTGAGAGGTGCAGCAAAACCACCACAAACAACGTCACCAAGAACATCAAATAAAATTACATCATACTCATCAAAGGCGTTAAGTTCTTTCAGTAATTTTACTGTCTCGCCAACTACGTAACCACCACATCCAGCACCCGCAGGTGGTCCACCGGCTTCTACGCAATCTACTCCGCCATAACCTTTGTATATTACATCTTCGGGCCAGATATCTTCGTAGTGATAGTCCTTTTCTTGCAAGGTATCAATAATTGTCGGAATCAAAAACCCAGTGAGAGTGAAGGTACTGTCATGTTTGGGATCGCAGCCAATTTGCAGTACTTTCTTACCGCGCTTAGCTAAGGCTACGGAAATATTACAACTAGTCGTGGATTTACCTATACCACCTTTTCCATAAACTGCTAATTTCACTCTTTTTGCCTCTTATGGTTTGTTCTTAAATTCTTGGCTGTGATTGTCATTATTGTGGAAACTTCCAGGAAAATAAAGGGGGCTTAATTCTATAAATCGTTGATATCAGCATCTATAAAAACTAATCAAATCTTTTTTGAGCTTAATTACTTGTTAAAACCTAAAAAGTTCTAAAAAAACAATTTAAATTTATTTTATGTTGTTTAAATATATTAATTAGTTACAAAAAACAAAAATATCCCCAAATAGATCCCCGACTTATTCAAGAAGTCGGGTATCTCAAGCAAATTTAAAGAAGTCCGAGATTTGAAGACAAATATAAAAAAATATTACAATCGTCAATATGGGTTAAATTTATGCAAATTTGGCAACTAATCCCCTTCTACTTCTTCCATTTCTCTTAATGATTGCCATCCAGATTGCCATTGGGAACCATCTTGTAGTAACTTAGCATTGATCCAAAATCGAACATCCGGGTCACAAGCAGCTACCATTTCCGCATATACCCATTTACCCTGATTTTTGCGGTTGACAACTCGAAAATGTCGCCAGCCATCCACTTTTTGTTGTGCAGTCCACTTAGAACCAACTAAATAAGGAAATTTTTGCTTTTTCGGCATTGATCAAGAACTTTTAGATTTTAGATTAGACCCGTCCATAAATTAAATTAACCTAAAAATAGAATATAAAATTCAATCCCTATAAAGCTTAATTATTACTATGATTGGCTTGTGGGTCTTGTACAGCATAATAGATAATGTTTATGTCCAAAATCGAAATTTTCATTTTTTTGCCTCTAAACTATTAGTAACTATATCTAACGCCAATTACTACGTTGTTTGAGAACATATAGGTAACCTCTAAAACCCTTATAGGGACTGGATTATAAATTTTAGGACGGGTCTATTTGAGATTTTAGATTTTATTGGCGCAAAAAATTCATAATTCATATGTTCTTGATTATCCAGAAAGTACCGAATTAGACTTTGCAAGTATAAACACTACTGATTAAGTAACAAAAAGCAAAATACAAAAGTAAGTAATGTGAATCTTAAAGTTACTTAACCAGGAGCGTCCAATGCCTGTAGGAATGCCAGAATTTGTAGAAAATCCTGAAAATCGCTGTCCCGTAATTTTATTACTCGATACTTCTGGATCAATGTCAGGTCAACCCATCCAGGAGTTAAATCGGGGACTAGCGGCTTTCAAAGAAGACGTGCTGAAGGATTCCCAAGCTTCTTTGAGTGTGGAAGTGGCGATTGTGGGATTTGGTCCCGTGCGCTTGATTCAAGATTTTGTCACCATTGATGATTTTATACCACCTACTCTCGCAGCAGATGATTTAACACCAATGGGTGAAGCCATTGAGTATGCTTTGGATTTGTTAGAAGAGCGTAAGCAAAGCTACAAAGACAACGGCATTCTTGATTATCGTCCGTGGGTGTTTTTAATTACCGATGGTTCTCCCACAGATTACTGGGAAGCAGCAGCCCAGAGGGTGAGAGAAGCGGAAGCACAACGTCGTCTTTCCTTCTTTGCGGTTGCGGTGCAAGGTGCAGATATGAATAAACTCAGGCAAATTGCACCTCCAGAACGCTCTCCAATCCTCTTGAATGGCTTAGATTTTCGTAAATTGTTTGTTTGGTTATCTACCTCCATGAAGCGGGTTTCTAGCGCCAAAATTGGCGAAGCTACAGCTTTACCTGCTGTGGGATGGGGTCAAATTTCGGCGTAGGGATCACCCACCTGCGAATTAATTCGCAGGCTCAAAAACAAAGCCGTATAAATACGGCTAAAAATATCAATAATTAACCCGTTTTAACGGACTTCGTCTATGGGTTCCTCGGAATTAATTCCGAGGTAACCATGAAAACAGATGCCAATACTATCAATTAAAGGGAATATTATGGTTTGGAAAAGGGTTGCATGTTCCGAGGTTGGAATCAGTCATCAAAAGCAAGAAATGCCTTGCCAAGATTATGGTGATTATCGCATTTTTGATGATGTCATTGTGGGAGCAGTAGCTGATGGTGCTGGAAGTGCTAAATATTCAGATATTGGTGCAAAATTAACTGTTGAAAAAGTAGTTGAATGTTTATACATTCAAGATTTTAAAGAAGCCATCATCTTGCCAATACCTACAAAATATCAAGACGAAGAAAAACATTCTCAAACATGTGATTTTAACTGTCGTAACGATAAAAAAGCTAAAAAGATATTTGAATAAATTGTGAATAAAGTAGTTGATGCTTTAACTGAACACACAAAAAGCAAAGATTACACAATTAATGATTTAGCTTGTACCCTGTTGATATTTGTCGCAACACCTCAATGGGTAGCAGCAATGCAAATTGGGGATGGTTTTATTGTCGTGAATCCCCAAAATTCGGAAGACTATCAATTGTTATTTAAACCGGATAAAGGAGAGTTTGTTAACGAGACGACTTTTGTCACTTCCAAAAATGCTTTGGATGAAATGCGAGTGAAGGTGTTAACAGAATCGCCTGAATTTATTTGTGCTTCCACTGATGGCTTGGAAAGATTAGCAATTCGCACCTCTGATTGGAGTCCTTTCCCACCATTTTTTAACCCATTAAAGCAGTATATGGAGGAAACAGAAAACCCAGAAGCAGATAAAGATGAATATTTGAAACAATTTCTGAGTTCTGAACGGCTAAATGCACGGACGGATGATGATAAAACTTTACTTTTATGTTTGTGGAACAAGAGTGAAAAATCATGAATTATATCTGTGCTAAAAGCAATCAATCTATTACTCTGGTAAAACAAATTGCTAGTAGCAAAGAAGGAGAAGTTTGGACTACTAATCACCGCAATGGCTATCTAGCAAAAATTTACCACAAAGATAAATTTCAACCCCAGCAAGTACAAAAGCTAGGGTTAATGATTAATAATCCACCAAAGGAACCAAACTCTCATCTGAATCATATTTCCTTTGCATGGTCCCATTCCATGCTAAAAGATAATAATGGTAATTGTGTGGGTTTTCTAATGCCAGAAATTAAGGATGGGAAAAACTTAATTGATGTTTATAGTCCCCATCGTCGCAACAAGATACTAAAACTTTAAATTGACTGGCGATTTTTCCATACAACAGCGATGAATATTGCTTCAATCATCGAAGCGATTCATGCTGCTGGTTATGTTTTGGGTGATATGAAACCAGAGAATATTCTCGTTAATAATCGCGCTTTACCTTCGATTATTGATACTGATTCTTTTCAGGTACGTCACCCCAATAATAGAAAAGTTTACCGTTGTTTGGTTGGTTCAAACGGCTTTACACCACCAGAATTAATTGGTAAAGATTTTTCTATCATTAACCAAACTGAAATTCATGATAGGTTTCGTCTTGCAGTGATTATTTATCATCTCTTATTTGGGGAATCTCCATTTAAGGGAAAATGGATGGGTGTGGGGGATTGACCAGAACCAAATGAATTGATTCGTCAGGGATTTTGGCTTTATGGAAACAACAGTTTAATTCAGCCAGTAGAAAGGAATCTTCCTTTGAATATTGTCCATCCAGAAGTGCAGCGATGTTTTCTCAGATGTTTTAATGATGGACATCAAAACCCAAATTTACGTCCTAGTGCTGGGGAATGGAAACAGGCTTTAAAAACTGCTTTTAATAGTTTAAATCTGTGTGGAAAGGTAGATAGCCATTATTACAGCCATAGTTATGGTAAGTGTTATTGGTGCGATCGCGCAACTAAGTTGGGAGTAGATATTTTTCCGGGGAATGTGACGCGACAAACTCCACCACCTCCACCACCTCCACCATTACCCAATCAGCATCGTCAGGAGAGAGTTAGTCAAAATTTACCACCACAATCTTCTGAAAACACAAATTCTGTATCATCTTCTGCTAATCAGCTAAACACTCAAAATAGCTTAAATAATTTTTGGGGTTGTATTGGTGTTGGTATTGGCTGTTTAATTTGTATGATTTGTTGTGTATTTTTTGCATTTTGTACTTTTGCAATTGTTAAAAATGTTCCATCGGGATGGTCTTTCTTCTTTCTTATTTATTATGGAGTATTTATGGTACTCGCAATTTGGAAAATTTATGATAGTCTGGTCAATTTATTATCACAATATCAAGACAACAAAAGAGCACCCAATTTATTATCACATCGTGTAGGTAACAAAAGAACGCCCATCCCCAACAAACACCAGTAGGATCGCAATCCCTTTTAGGCTGAGTGAAACGCAGTGGAACCCAACAAACACCAGCTATAACAAATATTATTTAAAGTCCAAAAATATTAGACTTTTCCTAATGATAATGAATAATTAAATCTCTCATTTGCTTTCTCATCCACCTGCGAATTAATTCGCAGGCTTAAAAACCAAGCCGTATAAATACGGCTGAAGATATGAATAATTAGTCCGTTTTAACGGACTTCATCTATGGGTTCCTTGGAATTAATTCCAAGGCGAAGAAGCGGTTAATATCTAAAAATTTCATATTTTTTATTATTTATAAACCCTTTTAATGAGCAACATTTTAATTGTGTTCCATCTCTCATTTGCTTTCTCATCCACCTGCGAATTAATTCGCAGGCTCAAAAACCAAGCCGTATAAATACGGCTGAAGATATCAATAATAAGTCCGTTTGAACGGACTTCGTTTATAAGCCTTGGAATTAATTCCGAGGCTAAGAAGCGGTTAATTTAGAAAAACGGAATTTTAAATTAATTTACATACAACATAAAATAATTAATTTGATAAATTCCAAATCCATCTTGGGAATAATAGATATGATTCTAATACCTCTATCAAATCAAAACAATTTTTATATGGCATTTTGGCGAACATATTATCATATCGTTTGGGCAACAAAAGAACGTCAATCCCTAATCACACCCAACAGAGAAACAGACCTTTATAATTATATTATTGATAAAGCAAATAATCTTAATTGCATAATTTATGCTATCAATCGCATAGAAGATCATATTCATATTATTGTTTCCATTCCACCTAGTTTATCCATCGCCGAATTTACCAAAAATATTAAAGGTAGTAGCGCACATTTATTAAATAAAAATCATCGCTTATCTGCTGATGCTATTCCCTTCGCTTGGCAACGTGGATATGGTGTATTATCTTTGGGAAGCAAACAACTAGAACAAGCAATATCCTACGTTAAAAATCAGAAAAATCATCATTCCCAAGGAACAGCTATTCCATCTTTAGAACGATATGATAATGATTAATTCAATCTCTCGTTCGCTTCTTCATCCACCTGCGAATTAATTCACATGCTCAAAAACCAAGCCGTATAAATACGGCTGAAGATATGAATAATTAGTCCGTTTTAACGGACTTTGACTATTAGCCTTGGAATTAATTCCAAGGGAAAGTAGGAACCTACAGAGAATCTGAATCTCTTATTTAAGACGCAAAAAGTTTGAAGGTATGACATTTCCTGTATTTGAAGCGCAAAATGTCATAAAACTATCAAAATCAATAAGTCAAGAAATCATCATAAAAAAAATCCCAGGGTAAACCAACGGACAAACAAATTTTAGCATAAAATCGTGGCTCGTAAACCTTGAAATCTCGTGAGCGTTTTTTTGAGTTTTGGCAAGGAAAGCACTTTTTCTGTGAATTTAACAAAAATCAAAAGTTACCGGGAATATTATCAACACAATTCCAGGAATTATTGTACTTATATTTACTGATACAATTTATACAAAAAATACATTTAATCATGGATATACGTAGAAGCAATAAGCATTATTTTGTATAAATGATAAAAAATAATGTTTATTGCAATGGAAATTGGTATGTAGCATTATTCACAAAAGTTAGGACATGTTGAAAGGCTGAAATGAGGTAATATCAATCATTAACCTCCTGCCTTCTGCCTTCTAAGGACGGTAATACTACTTTTGGAGGACGTGAAGACCGATCCAACCGATTGCACCTATATTTTTACAATAAGCGTATAAGAATCAATCTTACTCATTATTTCTAATCTCCTTGTTGCTCACTACATTCATCTTATGCAACCTACTAATCCTAACCAATTTACAGAAAAAGCCTGGGAAGCGATCGCCCACACTCCCGATATTGTCAAACAGAACCAGCAGCAGCAGATTGAAAGCGAACATTTGATGAAAGCACTGCTGGAACAAGAAGGACTAGCTGGTGCTATTTTCACCAAAGCGGGTGTGAGTTTGCAGAAATTGCGTGATCGCACTGAAGAATTTTTGCAACGTCAGCCAAAAGTATCTGGTAGCAGCAGTTCTGTCTTTTTGGGACGAAGTTTAGATAAACTTTTAGACAGGGCAGAAAGCTATCGTAAGGAGTTTGGTGACGAATATATATCTATAGAACATTTAGTCCTGGCTTATGCTAAAGATGACCGCTTTGGTAAAAGTATATTCCAGGAATTTGGCTTAAACGAAAGCAAACTCAAGGATATTATTAAACAAGTTCGTGGAAACCAGAAAGTGACCGACCAAAATCCAGAAGGTAAATATCAAGCACTGGAAAAATACGGACGTGACCTCACCGAAGCTGCCCGTAAAGGTAAACTAGATCCAGTGATTGGACGGGATGATGAAATTCGCCGCACTATCCAAATTTTATCTCGCCGTACCAAGAATAACCCGGTATTAATTGGGGAACCGGGTGTGGGTAAAACCGCGATTGCGGAAGGTTTAGCACAGCGGATTATTGCGGGGGATGTCCCCCAGTCCCTGAAAGACCGGAAGCTGATAGCCTTAGATATGGGTGCTTTGATTGCTGGGGCGAAATTTCGGGGTGAATTTGAAGAACGTCTAAAAGCAGTCCTGAAGGAAGTCACCGAATCTGAAGGTAATATTGTCCTGTTTATCGACGAAATTCATACCGTTGTCGGTGCTGGTGCTACCCAAGGGGCAATGGATGCTGGTAACCTATTAAAACCCATGTTAGCCCGGGGAGAATTGCGCTGTATCGGTGCGACAACTCTGGATGAGTATCGTAAGTACATTGAGAAAGACGCGGCTTTAGAAAGGCGTTTTCAACAGGTGTATGTAGACCAACCCAGTGTGGAAGATACTATTTCTATTCTGCGGGGTTTGAAGGAACGCTATGAAGTCCACCACGGGGTAAAAATTTCTGATAGTTCCCTAGTTGCAGCTGCTACCCTTTCCAGTCGCTATATTTCTGACCGTTTTCTACCAGATAAAGCCATTGACTTGGTAGATGAAGCTGCAGCGCGTTTGAAAATGGAAATTACCTCTAAACCCGAGGAATTAGACGAAATTGACCGCAAGATTCTGCAATTGGAAATGGAAAAGCTGTCCTTGCAGAAAGAAAGTGATGCAGCTTCCCGGGAACGTCTGGAAAGACTGGAAAAAGAACTTGCTGACCTGAAAGAAGAACAAAGGTCATTGAATGCTCAATGGCAGTCCGAGAAAGATATTATCACCAAAATTCAGTCTGTCAAAGAAGAAATTGACCGGGTAAATCTGGAAATTCAGCAAGCGGAACGTAATTATGACCTCAACCGCGCTGCGGAGTTAAAATATGGCAAGTTAACGGATTTACACCGTCAATTAGAAACGGTAGAAAACGAACTCGCACAAGCACAACACGCTGGTAAATCTTTACTGCGGGAAGAAGTCACCGAATCTGATATTGCGGAAATTATTTCTAAGTGGACAGGAATCCCCATCAGTAAATTGGTGGAATCGGAGAAAGAAAAGCTGCTACATTTAGAGGAAGAACTTCATCACCGGGTAATCGGACAAGAAGAAGCAGTCACAGCAGTTGCGGATGCAATTCAACGTTCCCGTGCTGGACTTGCAGATCCCAATCGTCCCATCGCCAGTTTTATCTTCCTTGGTCCTACAGGTGTGGGTAAAACCGAATTGGCGAAAGCTTTGGCTGCGTACATGTTCGACACCGAAGAAGCAATGGTACGCATTGACATGTCCGAGTACATGGAAAAACACACCGTTTCTCGCTTAATTGGTGCCCCTCCCGGATATGTTGGTTATGAAGAAGGGGGACAGCTAACAGAAGCGATTCGTCGTCGTCCCTATGCGGTGATTCTCTTCGACGAAATTGAGAAAGCACACGCGGACGTATTTAATATCTTCCTGCAAATTCTCGATGATGGACGGGTCACGGATGCTCAAGGTCATACGGTAGACTTCAAAAATACCATTATCATTATGACCAGTAATATCGGTTCCCAATACATTCTCGATTTGGCTGGGGATGACTCCCGCTACGACGAAATGCGTCGTCGAGTAATGGAAGCCATGCGCAACAGTTTCCGTCCAGAATTCCTCAACCGCGTAGATGAGTTGATTATCTTCCATAGCTTACAGAAATCCCAATTACGGGAGATTGTCAAATTACAGGTAGAGAGATTACGGACAAGATTAGGGGAACGCAAAATGTCTCTGAAGCTATCGGATTCTGCACTTGATTTCTTAGCAGAAGTTGGATATGACCCTGTATTTGGTGCGCGTCCTTTGAAGCGTGCGATTCAACGAGAATTGGAAACTCAGATAGCGAAAGCGATTTTGCGGGGTGAGTTTAATGATGGAGATACCATCTATGTGGATGTGGAAAATGAGCGTTTGGTGTTCAAGCGCTTACCCGCAGAGTTGTTGACAACTTAATTCTCAGATGTAGGGTGTGTTATGCCTTTAGGCTAACGCACCTTGTGTTTGTGAGATTGATGGATTTCCCTGGCAATAAACATCTTTTTTTCGCATCAAAACGGAAATACGTTGTTTTACATCTGTGTATTTCAATTTTTGAGGTTATACAGAGAACTTACGCTTCCGTCTTTGTAACTATGACCTTGATTTTTAACTATAAGTAGTCGTACAAAATTAATTTTACATTCTGAAAGCTTCAAGTCCTTGTGATTGCTTCGTTCCTCGCTTCGGACAATATACAATTAATTTTGTCTAAGTACTTAGCGCTATTGAATGCAGATTGCTTTGAGAGTTTGCAATAATTCTATTGACGATTCGGAACGAGTTATATCTAGTTTTGGTAATAGTTGATAAATTGGGGGATTTCCTTGTTGGAGATAGACAAACTGATAGTCCATTCCATTGGTAGTTAGTCCCCAAACCGATGTTTGTTGTTTTAGATTTGTATATGCATAAGTAAGCAATTGGGGTAAACCTTCTAAAGCGTTAATACTGCTATTTTTAGATTCAATTACCAATATCCAAAAAGGGGTTAATGCTGTCTCGTTGAGAGTTTTGTTGACAGCTAAAATATCCATCCTTCCCTTGATGACTGTATCTTCGTCTTCTATGAGAATATCAGTAATATTTTCTTCCAGGGTGATTTTAATGCTGGGATGATAAAAGCCAGCTAGCTTTAATAATGGAGAAAGAATCAGAAATTTGATTTGTCCTTCTGATATTTTTCCCTCTGAGTAATATGTACGAAAAAGATTACGGATTTCTTGTAATTCTTGTGATTCAAATTCGTTCAGAGGTTCTAGAGATAGTAATGATGTAAATGAATCATTGAACTGTTCTTGGAAATTAAAACGCTGTTGAACCTCTTTTAGATTTAGGTTTCTTACATCTATATTGGTAGTCATTTTTTATTCCTGATTTTACTTATTATCAAGCATTTTGACAGGTAATGCAGTTAAGTTACCGTATTCGGAACCTCACCCCGGCTAAAGCCACCCCTCTCCTTAGTAAGGAGAGGGGAAGGGGGTGAGGTTTTGCGGTAAGTCATATCTTGCACCATTCTCAAACAGCACGGAGAAACCGGGTTTATAAATCAAAAATTAGGGTTTTTACAGATTCATATTCCTAATAAACCCGGTTTCTGACGCAGGTGAAGGTAACTAAGTATCAGGATTTCATCTCCGCAAAATGTTCTTGCAATTTATCATGAATAAAGGTAAAACGACCTCCCACTTGTTGAATTAATTTGCGTTCATCTGCGTAGGTGAGAAAACGTGCATAGTTCCAAGGAATATAACCGTTGTGGTAGAGGATAAGACGTAGAAAGAAGTGTTTAATGCAGGTAAAACCACCGCCGAAAAACAGCCCAATTAGCCCAACATATAGTCCAAAAATGAGTGCAATAATCAGCCCAATAATCAGCCCATTAATTGCAAATTTCCAAATACCTTGATTAGGTGTTTTTTTAGTTTCTATGTTTAGATCAGGTTCTACACTAATAATCAGCCTAATCAGCCCCCCCATCCCAAATTTAAGGCCATAAATTAGACTGTTAAATATTTTTATCTTATTTATTTTGAATAAAATAAATTTTTCATGTAGTTTTATATCCCACAGTTGCTGCAGCTCAAAAATTATCGCAAAACCCATACCAAATAACACCGCAAAAAGCAGGAACAACAGCCCATAAAGCATTCCATAATTAAACCCAATAAACCCAATCAGACCAAAAAACAGCCCAAAAATCAGAAGAATAATCAGCCCATAATTTGTTTGCTGTGATTGATTAACTAACCAATCCGGCTGTATTTTTTCAATATAAAACTCTTTCAAATTTCGTTCTTTCATCCTTTTTGCTAACCACTGCAACCACCGCTTAGTATCCTCAACTTTATACCCTTTGCTATCATGATGTTCCCCCAATCGCCTATTAATATAAGCATCAAATAATTCTTGACGACATCTTTGCTGGTATTCTCGACGCTCATCCTCAGAATTTAATATTCTACCTTCCTTTACCAAACCTTCAGGATAAGCAACAGGAATTAAATTTAGAAATAAGGGAGTTTTTGCTAATTCACCTAAACCCTCTGGGTCATTTTTTATAGTTTTCCATAAATGATGAGAATTTAACCGTCGCAGATAATTTTTAATTTGCTGTTCAGTCAATGAATGTAAACAAACTGCACCCCGTAAATTTTCTAATATTGCTTCACCTTTGATATATTCTTCTTGACGACAACACACAACTAACGGTAATAAACTAGAACTGTTTTGCAGAAACTGATTAATTTTATCAATACACTTTTTTTGTCGAGTTAAACCCAACTCATCCAAACCATCCAACAACGGTAAAAGTTTATCTGTATCTAACCACTGACGACTGATTTTTTCCGACACATTGTAGCGAAACTTTAAATCAGCCATTAACCATTCCCCAATTGCTTGTTGATCATCCCTCCAGTTAGAAAGTTCAAATAACACTGGAATTGGGTAATCTGGATTATGTTGTGCGCGTTCTATTAAATCCCGTGCTAATTCTAATAATAGGGTAGTTTTCCCCGCACCAGGATTACCTAAAATTAACAATCTCCCAGAAATATCTTCCTTATCAAAAGCCTCTATAATTGGCTTCCCCTCCTCCAATTCCATGTCCAATCCTCCAAACACTTTTAGCAAGCGCTGTGGTTGTAACCATTCCCAGGGAGAAGGGTAATTATTAATAGTTTGTGACGGATTTCTTCCTACCTTTTCTTGTTGATTTGAACTCCGCACCCGAATCATTTCTTGATTATGCAGAGAATCATTTAACCTTGTCTCCACATAAATTTTCATCGCTTTTAACAATTCTCGTCGCCAATCATCCGCAGTTTTCAGAATTGTTGTATGATGACCAGTAGTGCTATGGTGACCCCTCGTTTGCCAAAGCATCCAACCCAAGCGCAATATATGCCATAACAACAACACCAAAACTACACCACCACAAGTCCCCAGCAAAACCTTTAATGTCTCAGTTTTATCTTTTTCCGGAGTAGCACTCCACCAAGCGAAAATCCCAGATAAAACTACAATTTCAGCTGTCAGCTTCACAACTAAGGCATTTCTACCGGGAAATTCTTTAATACTAGGCAATTGATTGATTAAGTATCCAGCCGCAGAACTTAATAAACCAGTCAGTAATACTACTAAAAGAGGATGGTTGAGCATTTTGACAGATAGCCCTGTTTCTCTGTACTTATGCTGACATAAATTCAAGGATAGAGGCAGTGCAACTTCATTTGTTATCCTCAAAACAGCCTTGGAATCTTCTCCAGCTCTCTATCCTCTACGTTCTCTGCGCTTCTACGGTTTTTGAATCCCTCGTTACAAGGTTCAACCTTGTAATGGATTTTAGGGAGGCTCTGCCTCCAGACTTAATGGGAGGTATATGAGTATTAACTCACCGCTACCGCAACACTACCCACTTCCACCATCAAATTATCATCAGTAACTTGGTAAATCAAATTTTTCTCCCCATCCTCACCTTGAGCATGAAAATAACCGGATAAATTTAACTTTAATCTAATTAACTTATTCAGCGTATCCTGAAATAAATCCAAACCTTCCTCAGTCACATCTGCACCATAAAATATATAGCTTGTCCAATTTATCGGCTGTTCATTCCAACACCAACCTTGTAAATATAATCCTTTTTTTGTATTAGTTGAATAACTTTCTTTTAAAGATTTAATTACCTCAACTACACTGGCAAAATTATCAGGCTCAACTTCTAACCAACCACGAAGAGAATAAAAGTACGCCATATTATTCAGTATCCTTTTTCCAAACTATAACAATTCCTTGTTTATCCTCAATGTATTGACGCACATCAGGATGAGGAGTTTGTTTAAACCAAAATTCCGCACGTTTACCTAGTTGTTCGCCTAATCTGATAGTTTGTTTGATTTGAGAACGTGTTTTCTTGCTTAAAAAATTATGGGGTTTATGAGTCGCTGTTTCAGAATCCTTGGCTTGAATCAAAGCCTCATCTGTAACGCTATCGATTTCTCTCCCTTCTATAATTTGCGAAGTTCCACCTGTGTATTGTTGAACATCCCATTCATAGCTGTATCCGTTTGTCACCAGAAAATATTCCCCACAATCCCCATTACCGCCTATACTTCTCTAATACTCCCCCAAAACAAACCCAAATACCCTAACCCCTTGTTCTCTTTCCCTGGTACACTTGAACTGTAATCCCCAAAAAATTAGCGCCTATGGTGCACGTTAAGCGCGTCGAATTGACCAATTTTAAATCCTTCGGTGGTACTACCTCTGTCCCCCTGCTAGAGGGGTTTACTGTCATATCGGGACCAAATGGTTCGGGAAAATCGAATATTCTTGACGCGCTGCTGTTCTGTCTGGGATTATCTAGTTCTAAGGGTATGCGTGCCGATCGCCTGCCGGATTTGGTAAATACTACCCAAAGGAGTCATAAATCCCGTTCCACTGTGGAAGCGAGTGTGACGGTGACCTTTGATTTGTCAGACTATGAACCGGATGACATTGATGATACTCCCATTGTCTCTTCTGTGGTAATTGAGGAGGAGGAAACCCCACAAGAGGAGAAGAAGCAAGAACAAACGGAAGCTGAAAAAAATCACAAGGAACAAATTCGTGCCCATGTAGACGGGGAATGGAGTGTCACTAGGAGATTGCGCGTCACTGCCCAGGGAACTTATACGTCTAATTATTACATAAATGGTGTCTCTTCGACTCTTACAGAGTTACACGAGGAGTTAGAAAGACTGCGTATTTACCCGGAAGGCTATAATGTCGTTCTCCAAGGGGATGTTACTAGTATTATCTCTATGAATGCTAGGGAGAGACGAGAAATTATTGATGAATTAGCGGGGGTAGCAGCGTTTGATAGGAAGATTAATCAAGCGAAGAAAACCTTGGAGGAGGTGAAGGAGAAGGAAGATAGCTGTCGGATTATTGAGACGGAATTAACCGCACAGTGCGATCGCCTTTCCCAGGATAAAGCTAAGGCTGAAAAGTACCAAAAGTTACGGGCTGAATTTCTGGAAAAGCAAAAGTGGGAAGTGGTGTTATCTTGGCGAACTTTGCAAAATCAGCAAGAAAGACTCTCGAATCAAATTCAAGCCGGGGAAAAGAATCACGGGGAGTTAACAGAACAATTAAATACTCTGAATCAGGAGATTAGCCGTAAAAATACAGAGTTAGAACAACTCAATGCGCAGGTAAAAGCATTGGGAGAGGAACGACTGTTAGCGGTACAAGGGAATTTAGCGAATCAGGAAGCGGAACGTAAGCAGTTACAGCGTCAAAAAGGGGAGTTGGAAACTGCGATTCAAGAATGTGAGAGACGTTTACAGAATACTCACCAAGAAATTCAACAACATCAGCAAGCTATAGAACAGTTAGTAAAACAACGGGATGTAGAAACAGGAAATTTTGCATCTCTACAGCAGCAACGGGATCAAGCACGAGAACAGCTTGAAAATTCCCGTCAAGCAGCTTCCGAAATCGCTTCCGCATCAGAAGCTTGGGTACAGCAACAAACCGCTTTAAATCGTCAAATTGAAGCGCTACTGCAAACCCTAGAACCCCAACGCACCGAACAAGCACAGTTAGGGGAACGAAATAATCAATTACAGCAGCAAATAGAAGAACAAACCCAGTTAATTGCTACCCTAGAACCCCAACTGTCCCAGAAGCAAACCCAACTTTCCCAATTAGAAACGGAATTTAATAACTCTGGGGAACCGATCCAAAATCTGGCACAAAATCTCGCTGGGACAGAACAGGAATTACAAATCCAACAGGATACCCACAAGCGTCTCTTACAAGAACAACGGGAAAAACAACGACAATTAGATAAACTAGAAGCACAATCCCAAGCACAACAGGAAGTACAGGGAACTTACGCCAGTAAACTGATTTTACAATCAGAAATGCCCGGTGTGTGCGGCATGGTGGTACAGTTGGGTAAAGTGGAACCCCGCTATCAATTAGCTTTGTCAATCTCCGCTGGTGCGCGTTTAGGACATATTGTGGTAGAAGATGATTCCATCGCTGCTGCGGGAATCCAATTACTCAAACAAAAACGTGGGGGAAGGGCGACTTTTCTCCCGTTGAATAAAATTAAGGCTCCTAAGTTTACCCAAGATTTTACCCTCAGATACGCCAACGGCTTTATAGATTATGCCGTCAACTTGGTAGATTGCGATCGCCGCTATAAAGATATCTTTGGTTATGTTTTCGGGAGTACGGTGGTGTTTTCCACCCTTTCCCAAGCGCGTCAACATTTGGGAATGTACCGCATCGTCACCTTGGATGGGGAATTGTTGGAAACCAGCGGTGCGATGACCGGGGGAAGCGTTTCCCAGCGTTCATCCTTGAAATTTGGGAATGTGGAAGCAACAGAATCCGCAGAAGTCAAGGAATTGAAAAAGCGCTTAGAGGAAATTGAGTTAATTATAGGGCGTTGTGCTGATGCCATCAATTCCCTTTCTAAGAATACCAAAGAATTGTCCCAGGAGCTTACAGAAGCCCGTCAGGGACGACGAGAACAGCAATTACGCTTAGAACAACTACAAAAGGAAGTCCAGGGGTTAACAGCCCAATTACAAGCCGCTAGAACCCAACTTTTCCAGAATACCGAAAAATTGACCGCCGTTCAATCCCGCTTAGAAATCCTCCTGCGGGAATTACCAACTCAAGAGCAGCAATTACAACAATTGCGTCAAGAACTTACAGAACTAGAAGAGTCCCAAACGCCCCAGGAATGGCAAAAAATCCAAGCAACGATAAAAAATCAAGAGCAACAATTAGAACATCGAGAAAACGAACTGCGTCAAGGAGAAGCAAAATTAAAAAATCTGGAGAATCAACAGCAACGCTTACAAGAAAGGATTCAAGAAGCACAACAGAGGATTGGGGAATATGAAAATCAACAAACCTCCTCACAAGACACAGTAAATCGTGTTTCTGGGGAAATTACCACCCTTTCAGAACAAATTACCCAAACCCGTCAACAACTCAAAGAAATAGAAGCGAGTTTAGGAGAAGACAAACAAAAACGCGATCGCACCGAACAGGAATTACGGGCTGATTTACTGCGTCAACAACAATTGGAATGGGAATTGCAAAAATTACAAGAAAAGCAACAACAACGTCGGGAAGAGTTAGGAAACGTGCAAGTACAATTACAAACCATCACCCCCGAATTACCTTCCCCCCTACCAGAAGTCCCCGACAAAGTAGATTTGTCAGAATTACAAAAAGAATTACGCAGCCTTTCCAAACGCCTCCAGGCAATGGAACCCGTAAATATGCTAGCCTTAGAACAATACGAGCGTACCCAAAAGCGACTAGAAGAACTCACTCAGAAACTAGAAACCTTAGAAGGGGAACGCACAGAATTATTACTGCGGATTGAGAACTTTACCACCTTACGCCAACATGCTTTTAAAGAAGCCTTCGACGCAGTCAATGAAAACTTCCAATCCATCTTCGCTACCCTTTCTGAAGGAGACGGTTATCTCCAACTAGATAATCCCGAAGATCCCTTTAGCAGCGGATTGAACTTAGTCGCACATCCCAAAGGTAAACCCGTACAACGACTAGCATCCATGTCAGGGGGAGAAAAATCCCTCACCGCATTGAGCTTTATCTTCGCTCTCCAACGTTACCGTCCTTCCCCATTCTACGCCTTTGACGAAGTAGATATGTTTCTAGACGGGGCAAACGTAGAACGATTAGCTAAAATGATAAAACAACAAGCACAGCAAGCGCAATTTATAGTTGTGAGTTTGCGTCGTCCAATGATAGAATCAGCCGAACGCACAATTGGCGTGACTCAAGCCAGAGGAGCGTACACCCAAGTTTTGGGTATAAAATTACCATCCTCCCAGACACAGGCTTGAATTTTTGTTAATAATAGTGTATTGATTAACCGGATTCGAGATCAGGACTCGGTATATAATGACCTCTGAACAAACTATTAGACGTTCCGATATTTTAAATACCCAAGTAATTACCCGCGATAACGGTAAACGCTTGGGGATAGTAAGTCAACTCTGGGTAGATGTAGAACAGCGAGAAGTCGTAGCTTTAAGCTTACGAGATAGCCTGATCTCTGTTTCTGGCATACCCCGCTATATGTACCTTAGCAGCATCGACCAATTCGGGGATGTACTCCTGGTTGAAAATGAAGATGTAATCGACGATGTAGAAGTCGATATGTTCAGCAATCTCATCAACTGGGAAGTAATTACTGAAACCGGAGAAGTTTTAGGTAGGGTACGGGGCTTTAAATTTAATAGCGAAAGTGGTAAGATTTATTCTATAGTCATCGCTTCCCTGGGATTACCGCAAATTCCCGAATCTTTCCTGAGTACCTACGAAATCTCCATGGAAGAAGTCGTAAGTACCGGTCCCAACAGATTAATCGTATTTGAAGGGGCAGAAGAACGGGTAAATCAGTTAACAGTTGGTTTACTCGAACGCCTCGGTATTGGCAGAGCACCTTGGGAGCGGGAAGAAGAGGAGTATGGCTATACTGCTCCCCGCACTGTTGCGCCATCGAATCAGTTACCTAGTGGCGTACCCTTAGAAGCACCCAAACCGAAAGTCTACGCACCAGAACCCGTAGCTAAAGAAGAACAATGGGATGAAGATTATTACGAAGAGGAACCTCTTCCCCAGCGTCAGGTAATGCAAGCGCGTCAATACGAAGCAGTGCAATACGAAGACGAAGAAGATAATTGGAGTGAAGCCACAGGGAAAGATACATACTCATCTGCACAACCCTACAGCAAGAAGGCTTATGCAGATGAGTATGATCGCTACGACGACGATTTAGATGCTGATGCTTGGGATGATGCACCAAAGCCTGTAAATATCCCCAAGAAGGTGAAGCAAAGACAGCCGGAATACGAAGAGGAAAGTGGATATTAAGAGGTTCACCAAAAATCGGGGTCTGAAGCCCCCTCCTTCTAGGACGGCTTTTTTTGAAGTTCCTTGATGCAGTCCCGTAGCACTTCTGCCGGAGATATCTGCTTATTGGCTGCATACTCTTTAAGAGTTCGCAATTCTTCATCA
>JAAUYH010003813.1_pt1 | contig 26576 bp, 22 predicted proteins | sample 7278061 | NCBI WGS metagenome assembly JAAUYH01 (sample SAMN14350203, study PRJNA611818) | marine sediment metagenome | isolation source: surface marine sediment (0.6m) | place: French Polynesia: Moorea | collected 2018-08
CGCGTCGAATTCGCCTCCCGGTTCGACATCGTGCTCGTAGGCTATGCCGAGACTGTTCGCGATCGCCGAGGCCATGAAAGAGATCTAAGTCGGGATCAACTCAGCAATAGCGAACAATCTCGGGATCGCCTACGAGCACGATGTCGTACCGGGTTCGGAGTTCGATGCCGCAAGGAATTACGGGCTCGTTCCCAGTTATGACCGTTCGAGCTTCGAGGACAACTGGTATGGCGAGCTCGAAGGGCACGGTTTCAGTCTCTACGAATCCCATCTCGAAGAGCGCCGTGGCTCGGGCAAAAACCGCAGGTGGGTCACAGTCTTCCGCGGCGCGATCATCAACATGCAGTTCGGCCGCGGATTCCGCTCGACCACGCTGTTGCAACGCGCGGGCAAGCACAAGAAATGGTTCGGCCTCGGCGGTCGCAAGGACAAGGTGAACTTCGGCGGCCACCGGCTCGACCTGGTCGACCAGGTCCATCCCGACTTCGAGGATGTGTTCGACGTTTACAGCGACGATCAGATTGAATCGCGCGTGCTTGTGCACCCATCTTATATCGAACACCTGCTCGCACTGGAGAATGCGTTCAAGGGCGACGCGGTGCGCGCACTGTTTCTGCGCGGCGAAGTTATCATCGCGGTTGAGAGCGGCGACCTGTTCGAAAGCGGCTCGCTCGATTCCAGCGGCGATGCAGAGCGAGCCGAGGAAGCCGCGGAACAATTCGCCGCGCTGGCAAGGCTGGCTCTGGCGCTGAACCAGAACGACCGTGGCCGTACGGTCGGCCAGACCGGGCCCGACGATGCGCGCGATCTGGGATCGGAAAGCGTGCTCGCTCCCAAACGCCCGGCTGGTGGGGGCTTCGGGCGCAAGGGCCTGTAATTGCTCACTGACCTTGCAAGCACCCTCCACTTCGTCGACCATGCGGTTAGGGCGAGCTGATTAGGGGGCGAAAGCAAGCGCAATGGTGGCCATTCCCGACACCGACCAATTGCTGGCAGGGCCGCTTGGCCATTTCCTCGAAGAACAGCGCGGCGTGCGCGCAAAAGCGAAAGCCAAAGCTCGGGCGCGCCTGTGGAAAGCGATCATCTTCGTCGGCCCGTTGATGCTCGCCTTCCTGGTCCTCGTGCCGTTCGAACTCGTGCCGAAACTGTGGGCTTGCGGGGCCGTTGGAACGCTGGTGCTGGGCTGGACACGAATGCCGCTTGGCAAGGCGAGGAAGCGGGTCAAAATCGGTATCAACGAAGGCATCGCCGATGCGCTTGGCCTGGTCTACAGCCATGATGGCGACGAAGGTCGCGAGTTCATTCTTGCAAAGCGCTTTGGCCTCGTTCCCTACCATACAAGGGCCCATTTGGAGGATTTCTGGAGCGGGGAACTGGAGGGTCACGAATTCCTGCTCCACGAAGCGCGCCTGCGCAAACGGCGCGGATCGGGCAAAAATCGCCGCTGGGTTACGGTGTTTCGCGGTGCGATCATCCGCATCGCATCGGGTCGATCGTTCCACGGAACAACCCTCGTGCACCGAGCGGGGCAGCACGAAAGCTGGTTCGGGTTGGGCGGACGCAAGGACAGTGTCGATTTCGACGGTCATCGGCTTTACGCGGTCGACATGGTGCACCCTGATTTCGAGGATCGTTTCGACGTGTGGAGCGACGATCAGGTCGAAGCGCGCTACCTGGTCGATCCGCTTTATGTCGAACGGCTGCTGGCGCTCGAAAACGCATTCAACGGCAGTGGCGTTTGCTCGCTATTCGTCGAAGGGGACATCATCGTCGCCGTCCGCGGCGCGAACATGTTCGAAAGCGGGACGATGGATCCCGCTGCCGATCGCCGGATGGTCGAGAATTGCGCACAGCAATTGGCAGCGATGGGACGGCTGGCCAAGCAGGTGAAGCAACAATTGGGATTCAACGACCGGGCTAGCTGAGCCGGTCGCGGAAGTCCTCGTAGTCGAAACGCTTGACGCATTCGAGCGCATCGGTGTCGCTGTCCCACAGCCAAATGCTGGGAAGCTGCACGCCGTTGAAGGTGTTGGTCTTCACCATCGAATAATGCGCCTGGTCGAGAAACGCGAAGCGCGCGCCGGGTTCGGCCGGCACGGGCAAGCGGTATTCGCCGATCACATCTCCGGCGAGGCACGAAGGACCGCCCAGCCGGATTGCGATTTTGCTGTCGTCGGATAGTTCACCCAGCATGGCCGGACGGTAGGGCGCCTCGAGCACGTCGGGCATGTGGCAGGTGGCGCTGACGTCGGTAATCCCGATGGGGACCTCGTTAAAACCGGTGTCGAGCAAGGTGCCGATCAGGATACCCGCATCGAGCGCGATCGCTTCGCCCGGTTCGAGGATGATCTCCGCCCCGGTGTCTTCGGCGGCGTCTTTCAGGAATTCGACCAATTCGGCGCGTTCATAGTCAGCACGGGTGATATGGTGCCCGCCGCCCATATTGATCCATTTAAGCTGCCCGAAATAGGGCTCGATCGCGTCGAACACCCGGTCCCACGTCTGGCGCAGCGGCTCGAAGGTCTGTTCGCAGAGGTTATGGAAGTGGATGCCTTCCACGCTCTCCATATGCTCGTCGGTCAGCTGGTCGATCGGAAAGCCGAGCCGCGAACCGGGTGCGCTCGGATCGTATTTGGGCACCTCGCCCGTGGCGACCATTGGGTTGATGCGCAGCCCCACGCTGACATCGCCACCCGTGGTCGCCGCATGGTCGAGGATCAGGGCGGCGCGCTTCATCTGGTCGGGAGAATTGAAGATCACGTGATCCGAAAGACGACACACCTCCTCAAGGTCTTCCGGCTTGTAGGCGGCCGAATAGGTCGCGATTTCCCCGTCGTAGAATTCGGAAGCGAGCCGCGCTTCCCACAAGCCGGAAGTCGAAACGCCATCGAGGTATTCGCCGACGATATGCGCGGTCGACCACATCGAAAATGCCTTCAGCGCAGCGAAGACCTTGCAATCGGCGGCATCGCGGATCTCGGCCAGGATCTGGCAGTTCGCACGGATCTTGGCCGCATCCACAACGAACGCCGGGCTATCGACCCGGTTGAGGTCGAACCGCGCGAAGGCGCCGGGATCTCCGGCTTGGGTTTGCATCTAGCAATTAGCTCCTGACTCGTCCGTTCTCACTTCGCCATCCGCCGCTTGATCCGGCTCAGCGCCTGCGGCGTCACGCCGACATAGGCCGCCATATCGGCCTGACTTACACGATCGGCAATATCCGGCATCGTTTCGAGCAGGATCGCGAACCGATCTTCGGGTGAAAGGCTGAGCAATTCATATTCGCGCCGCTCCTTACGCTTCCCGTAGGTGGACAGGAAGGCGATCAGCGCATTGGCGAGATCGACGTCGTTCTGCGCCGCAAGTTCCAGCTTTGCATAGGGCAGCGCCACCACGACGCCGTCTTCCAACGCTTGCAGGCTGAAGGTGCATGCGTCTCCATCCACCAGCGCGACCATGCTGCCGATGATCGAGCCTTCGGGCAGGAACGACTTGATGTGCTCCTTGCCGTCGGCGCGAATGTAATAGGCTTTCAGGAGGCCGGTCTTGACGAAGTAGACGTTCGAATCGCTATCGCCTTGGCTGAAGACATGCTCGCCTGGATCGAGCGCTTTCTCGCGACCATGTTCGACGACAAGTTCCTGAAATCGCGACAAATGAACCTCGGTTAATTACGGACCGCGCGGGGTCGACAATAGCCTACATCCATGAAACTCGACAACAAGACCATCGTTTTGACCGGAGGCAGCTCGGGTGTGGGCCTGGAGCTGCTATGCGCGCTCGCCGCATCCAACACCCTCATCAACCTCTCGCGATCGGCGCCTCCCGGAGATGCGCGTGCGACCGCGCACGATTTCACTCAGATCGATACCGATCTGGCCGATGCACAAAGCGTGGAGAACGCGATTGCGGCCGTCCGCGCGCACTGCCCGGACGGGATCGACGGGTTGATCAATTGTGCGGCCGTGCAATTCACTCCGACCTTCCTCGATACGGCATTCGACCCGACCGGCATCTCCACCGAGATCGCGATCAACTTCACCAGTCCGATCCAGCTCGTCGCCGGATTGCTCGAGAGCCTGATGGGACGCCCGGAATCGTTCGTCCTCAACGTCAATTCGGGTCTTGGCATCGTGCCCAAGCGCGAGTCCGCCGTCTATTGCGCCACCAAGGCAGGTCTCGACAATTTTTCGCGCGGGCTCCGGGGCCAGCTTTCACACACGAATGTGCGAGTCCTGCAAGCGTTCTTGCCCCTGGTCGACACGCCGATGACCGAAGGACGCCGCGGAGAGAAGCTCTCCCCGGCCGAAGTCGCGCGCCGCATCATCGCCGGGATCGAGCGCGGCAAAGCCGATAACGACATTGGCAAGGTCAAGCTGCTGCGCACGATCAATCGCCTCTCCCCCTCCCTTGCCAACCGCATCATGCAGAAAGGTGACGCATGAAAACCCTGCTCAAGGTCATGCTGACCATCGCCCTCGTCTTCGCTTCGACCTTTATCCTGGGCCGCGTGCTGGGGATCCTGACCGAGGACAATGTCCGGCTCTGGCTCGAGACTGCCAGCACCTTGTCGGCACTGACCGTGACGGCGGTCGTGATCGCCCTGCTGTTCATCGACCTGTTCGTCGCCGTGCCGACGCTGACCATCGTGATCCTTGGCGGATACTTCCTCGGCTTCGAACTGGGCCTGCTCGCCGCCATGACGGGTTCCGCCCTCGCCGCCTTCGTCGGCTACGCGATCTGCAGGCGCTGGGGCGAAGACGCACTTGCAAAGGTCGTTCGGGAGGACACGCAGCGGGTGGAAATGCGTGCCGCCTTCGAAGCGCATGGTCCGGGGATGATCCTGCTTGCCCGCGCCGCACCGATCCTGCCCGAAGTCACCGCCTGCATGGCGGGTCTAACCCGCATGCCCCTCGCCCGCTTTGCGGTGTTCTGGAGCATCGGCACCCTGCCTTACATGGGCATCGCCGCCTATGCCGGATCGGTCAGCACGATCGACAACCCGATGCCCGCGATCTACGCGGCGCTGGGCCTGTATGCGCTGATGTGGACGGGATGGTTCGCGTATCGCAAGTGGTTCATGCACGCCTCCGGCAAGTCGCTGGCGCTCTAAAACCCAACCGGCCCGTCCAGCTCCTTCACCTGCCACGGCAGGCCGTGCGCGTTCAGCATCTCCATGAAGGGATCGGGGTCCAACTCTTCCATGTTGAACACGCCGTTGCCGCCCCAGGTGCCCTGCACCATCATCGCCGAGCCGATCATCGCCGGAACGCCGGTCGTGTAGCTAACCGCCTGGTTGCCGGTCTCTTCATAGGCCGCTTCGTGCGAGCAAATGTTGTTGATGTAGAACGTTTTCTCGCCCGATCCGTCCAGCACCTCTCCGGTCGCGATCACGCCGATATTGGTGTTGCCCTTGGTCGTTTCGCCCAACGTCTCGGGCTTTGGAAGCACGGCGGCGAGGAACTGCAGCGGGATGATCTCCTTGCCCTGATACCGCACCGGCTCGATCGACGTCATGCCGACATTCTGCAGCACGGTGAGGTGCTTGATGTACTCGTCGCCGAAGGTCATCCAGAAGCGCGCGCGCTCGATCTCCGGATTGAACCTGGCAAGGCTTTCGAGCTCCTCGTGATACATCAGGTAGGCCTGCCGCGTGCCGACCTGCTCGAAATCGAACGGCGTCGATACCTGCATCGCGGGGGTCTCGACCCACTCGCCATTTTCCCAGTGTCGCGCCGGTGCGGTCACTTCGCGGATATTGATTTCCGGATTGAAATTGGTCGCGAAGGCCTGTCCGTGATCGCCGCCATTGCAGTCGAGAATGTCGAGTGTGCGGATCGTTTTCAGCTTGTGCTTCTTCAGCCACATGGTGAAGACGCTGGTGACGCCCGGATCGAACCCGCTGCCGAGCAGCGCCATAAGCCCGGCATCCTTGAACCGGTCGTGATAGGCCCACTGCCAGCTATACTCGAACTTGGCCTCGTCCTTGGGTTCGTAATTGGCTGTGTCGAGATAGTGCACCCCTGCTTCAAGGCAGGCATCCATGATCGGCAGGTCCTGGTATGGCAGCGCGAGATTCACGACCAGGCTCGGTTGGACCTTGCCGATCAAATTGACCATGGCCGGGACTTCCTCGGCGTCGATCTCGTAGGTCGCGATTTCCGCACCGGTTCGGTCCTTCACGCTGGCGGCAATGGCCTCGCATTTGGACTTGGTCCGGCTGGCGAGGTGAATGTCGGAGAAAATCTCCGCGTTCATCGCCATTTTGTGGACGCAGACCGAGCTGACACCCCCTGCCCCGATCACCAGAACTGTCGACATTGATCTTTCCTCTGAATTGGTTGGCGCCCGCGCGGCGGCCTCGCATGGTGCTTCACATAGGCAAATGCCTAGCCACCGCAATACGATCCGGCATTTCCTACCGCATGCGCTTGCGGCATAGCGAAAGCATGCGATATCCGAATCCAACATCCGGTATGCCGGCAGCAATGAAAATTCGAATGAAATCAGTAGATTCTTCGTTTCCTGGACCGTGTAACATGCGGTCCATGTCTCCGCCCGGAGAAAGCGCGACGGACGATGTCTGAAACGCGCATCCCAACCGGCGACGGCGTGATCGAAGCCGCCGGCAAGATCGCGGCAATCCTGCCCCCGACCCCGTTGCTGCCGGTCGAGATTGGGGGTGTGCGTTGCTGGGCAAAGGCGGAGAACCTCCAGCCGATCGGCGCGTTCAAGATCAGGGGCGGATGGCACCGCCTGAGCGCGATGGACGAAGCGGAACGGGCGCGAGGGGTCGTCGCGGTGTCGTCCGGCAATCATGCACAGGGCGTGGCCTGGGCGGCAAAACGGCTGGGCATCGGGGCGACCATCGTCATGCCGCGCGATGCACCGCAAGTGAAGCTCGACAACACGAGGGCCCTGGGTGCCGAAATCGTGTTGTACGATCGCCCGGGCGAGGATCGCGACGAGGTCGCCGCCAGGCTTATCGAAGAGCGAGGAGGCACTCTGGTCCATGCCTTCGGCGATCCATGGGTGATCGAAGGCCAGGGCAGCGCCGGAATCGAGATTGCGGAACAGCTCGGCGAACAACCCAGCCGGATCCTCGCCTGTTGTGGCGGCGGCGGGTTGGCCGCCGGTCTTGCACTGGCTTGCCCGGACAGCGCAATCCATATCGTCGAGCCGGTCGGATGGGACATGGTCGGGCGCGCATTGGCGGCGGGCGAGATCGTGCAGGCCGGGCCCGATGCCCCGAAGACGATCTGCGATGCGCTCCAGCCGACGGCGACCAAGGCGATCAATCTCGGTGTGCTTTCCGGTCGCGCCCAAACCGGCCTGACCGTCACCGACGACGAGGTGCGAAAGGCCCAAGGTTGGGCCTTTGCCAATCTGCGCATGGTGATCGAACCCGGAGGCGCCGCCGCTCTCGCCGCTGCGCTGGCGGGCAAGGTCCCGCTCGACGACCGCACCGTCATCATGATCACGGGGGGCAACGCCGATCCCGGCGCTTTCGCCCAGACGATCGCCGACTTCGGATAGCTGTGGATACCGTCACATTGCCGACACGCGGCAGGAATATGACAAAATCCTACCCCCCAGGAGACATCCCGAATGGCAGCTCAGGCAAAACGGATCATCGAAGATGCGGTGGTGCGCAAGGATGCGAAGGTCGGCGACAAGTTGCTCGACAAGGCCTTCGCGCTTGCGTTCAAGGGACTGGTCTATGCGCAGATCTGGGAAGATCCCGTGGTCGATATGGAAGGCCTCGCGATCGAGCCGAACAGCCGTGTGATGTGCATCGCCAGCGGCAGCTGCAACGCACTATCCTACCTCACAGCCAACCCCGCGCAGGTTACGGCAGTCGACCTCAACCGCGCCCATATTGCGCTCGGCAAGCTCAAAATCACGGCGATCAAGCACTTGCCGAACTACGAACGCTTCCACCGCTTCTTCGGCCACGCCGATCACAAGGAGAACAAGGCGGTCTACAAAGAGATGATTGCCCCGCATCTCGATTCAGAGAGCCGCAAGTACTGGGAAAAGCGGGATATTCGCGGCCGCAAGCGGATCAGCTATTTCACCAGAGGGCTGTACCGCAAAGGGTTGCTCGGCAACTTCATCGGCCTCGCGCACCTGTTCGCCAAACTCTACAAGATCGACCTTCACAGACTGCTCGAAGCGGAAACGATGGAAGAGCAGCGCGAAGTGTTCGAGACCGAGTTGGCGCCGGTTTTCGACAAGAAGTTCGTGCGCTGGCTGACCAACCAGCCCGCTTCGCTGTTCGGCCTCGGCATCCCGCCGGCGCAATTCGACGAGCTGGCGGGCGACGAACGCATGGCCGAAGTGCTGCGTCGGCGCCTCGAAAAGCTTGCCTGCGATTTCGACATAAAGGACAACTACTTCGCCTGGCAGGCCTTTGGCCGCGGTTACGACCGTGCAGAGACTTCGGCGATGCCGCCCTATCTGCAGCGCGCAAATTGGGAGGCGCTTCGCGATCGGATCGATCGGATCGATGTTGTCCGCTCCAACATGGTCGAATGGATCGGCGAGCGCGACGAGGCCAGCATGGATCGCTTTGTGCTGCTCGACGCCCAAGATTGGATGAACGACGCCCAACTCGATGAGCTTTGGAGCCGGATCACCTACGCTTCGCGCCCCGGCGCGCGGGTGCTGTTCCGCACGGCTGCCGAGCCCAGCCTTCTGCCCGGACGCCTCGATGACGCGATCCTGTCGCGTTGGACTTACCTGGAGGACCAATCGGCCGACCTGACAGCGCGCGATCGGTCTTCGATCTATGGCGGCGTCCACCTTTACGAGCTGGCGTGATGGGAGCCGATTCCCGGGCCGGAGGCAATCATGCTGCACTGATGGACGGCATCTATCGCGGGCAGCGCCACATCTACGATCTCACCCGCAAATACTACCTGTTCGGGCGCGATACGCTGATTGCGGGATTGGACGCGCAACCTGGAATGCGAGTGCTTGAAGTCGCCTGTGGAACCGGGCGAAATCTTGCCAGGATCGCCAAGGTTTGGCCGCGAGTACGGCTCTACGGTCTCGATATCTCCGAAGAGATGCTGAAGAATGCGCGCAAGGCGGTGGGCGCTGAGGCAAATCTGGCTGCCGGCGATGCTTGCTCATTCGACCCCAAACAGATGTTCGACGAGGAAGGCTTTGAGCGTATCGTCCTGTCCTACTCGCTATCGATGATCCCCGATTGGGAAGGCGCGCTGGACCATGCCGCGGCGCAGCTGGCACCGGGCGGACAGCTGCATGTGGTCGATTTCGGCGACCTCGATGGTCTTCCCTGCATGTTCCAACGAATGCTCCACGCATGGCTGGCGAAGTTCCATGTCCAAACACGCAGCACCTTGCCGGATGTCGCCGCTCGCATTGCGAATGCTCGTGGTCTCTCCCATGAACAAGCGAGCGGCAAGCTGGGCTATTTCCAGCTTCACGTGCTGGCCGCGCCCACAGCCTGAAATCGGTTGCATTTGACAATCGGCCTCCTCTTTCGCAGGTAAGCCGAAAGAGAGGGGATCGTCTCGATGCAAGCGCAAATCCTGGCACCCGCCGCCGTGTTGGTGGTGTGGACACTCATCATCCTGTTCTGGATCGTCCCGGTTCGTTTCGGAGCGATAGCAAAGGTCGAGGACAAGTCGGTCTTCACCGGCAAGGAAGGCGGTCGCGGACAGGACCTTGAAGGCAAGATCCCGGACAAGGCCAATTGGCCGGCTCACAACCACACCCACCTGCATGAACAACCAACCCTGTTCTATGCGGTTGTCGTGATCCTGGCGATTGTCGGGCCGGGCGCGTTCGACGTGCTGCTGGCCTGGACTTACGTCGGGATCAGGATCGTGCATTCCCTCTGGCAGATCCTGGTCAATAAGATTCCCATCCGCTTTGCGCTGTTCTTGCTCAGCACAGTCGTTCTCGTCACGCTCGCAATCCGCGCGGTCATGGCGACCGTATTTGCCGATCCGGGAGCGGTCGGATGAACGTAATCGAAGGGCAAATCCTCCAACCCATCGTGGCCCTGATGATCTGGACCATGGTCATGTGGGTCTGGATGTATGCAACCCGCATACCTGCGATGTCGAAGGCGCCCGAGATCACGGAGCCGATGAAGCTGGTCGGTACGACTGGCGCTTCGTTGCGGGACAAACTGCCCGACAAGGTCAACTGGAAGGCGGACAATTACAACCACCTCCACGAACAGCCGACGCTGTTCTACGCTGTCGCCTTGCTGCTCGCTATGGTCGGGCACGGCGACGGCCAGCACGCGCTTCTGGCCTGGATCTATGTCGGGCTGCGCGTCGCACACTCGCTGGTGCAGGCGACAGCCAACAAGGTCATGGTCCGCTTCGTGCTGTTCGCCTTGTCGAGCGTGGTGCTGATCGCAATGATCTTCCACGCGGCAACGGTGGTGTTCGGCTACGTCGGTTAGCGAGTACTACTCCGCCGCTTCGGTTTCCGGCTCGGCAGCCTCGTCTTCAAGCGCGGCAAGATAGCGCTCGCCGTCAAGCGCAGCCATACATCCCATTCCGGCGGCCGTAACCGCCTGGCGGTAGACGTGATCCGTCACGTCGCCCGCGGCAAAAACGCCGGGCAACGCCGTCTTCGGAGTACCCGGTTCGACATCCAGATACCCGCCGGCATCCATCGCCAGCTTGCCCTTGAACAGTCCGGTTGCCGGTGCGTGGCCAATCGCGACGAAGGCGCCATCGACTTCAAGCGTCGAGGTCTCGCCCGTCTGCGTGTCCTTCAACACGAGATGACCGAGCGCGCCATCCTCTCCGGCTTGGAAGCTCTCGACAGTCTTGTTCCAGAGGGTCGATATCTTGGGGTTCTTGAACAGCCGGTCCTGCAGAATCTTCTCGGCGCGCAGCTCATCGCGGCGATGGATCAACGTGACGTCGTCGGAATGGTTGGTGAGATAGAGCGCTTCTTCGACTGCGGTGTTGCCGCCGCCGATAACCGCAACCTTCTTCCCGCGGTAAAAGAATCCGTCGCAAGTCGCGCAGGCCGAGACGCCCTTGCCGCCCAACTCGTGTTCGCCCGGCACACCCAGCCATTTGGCTTGCGCTCCCGTGCAAATCACCAGCGTATCGCCGATATATTCGTCGCCGCTGTCGCCGATCGCCTTGTAGGGAGGTCCGTTCTCGAGATCGACCGAGACAATCGTGTCCCACATCATCCTTGTACCGACGTGTTCGGCTTGCGCCTTCATCTCTTCCATGAGCCAGGGGCCTTGCACCACATCACGAAAGCCGGGGTAATTCTCGACATCGGTCGTGATTGTCAGCTGACCGCCCGGTTGGAGGCCTTGCACCACGATCGGTTCGAGCATTGCGCGTGCGGCATAGATGGCTGCGCTGTAGCCAGCTGGGCCGGAACCGATGATGAGCATCTTCGTGTGGTGGGTAGCCATTCTTGAATTCCTGTGTTCTGTTGCCCTGCGATCTAGGCCTTTGACAGCCGGGCTTCAATTCGTCGCACGATGGAATGCGTTACTGTTCCACAAGCTCCGCTATCAGCGCCTCTCGCGTCGCCTCATCGACGCCAAGTTGTCGCTCAAGATAGGCATCCATCGACCCAAATCTATCCCTGAGCGATTGCCGAGCTGCTTCGAGAAAGGCCGCATCGGCGCCCATCAGCACGCGAATGGTAGCGTCGTCCCTTGCGCCGTATTTCCCGCCCATCAGCGCGCGCCCATGCGCGATCCGCTCCTCGTTTCGCGGAGACTGATTGGTAAGAAGATAGTCCGCCATCGCATCATCGGGATGAACCCCAAGGAGGTGATGCAGCAGGTCCACCGCAATTCCCGTTCGGTCCTTGCCCGCCGCGCAGTGAACCAGGCTAGAACCCCTGCCGCTCGCGAGGGCCGCGAAGTAACGCCGCAGCGCCGAATTCAATCCTGTCCGGTCGGGAAGAGCAGCGTAGAGTTCAACCATCGCCCGATGCGCGCCCTGCGCGTCCACGCTGCCTTCGGCCGCTTCGAGATGAGGCGCCAGTCCGGCGGTTTCCCCTTCAACGTACAAGACTTCGGCAGGAAACTTCGCCGGGCGGCGGCATGTGTGCCGCGCGCGCTCGCTGTCTCCGCGCAAGTCGATCACATAGGCAAGCTGCAGACCCTCCACGGTCCGCAAGTCGCCGTCCGTCGCGTCTGCGTGATGGCCGGAACGGAACAGAAGTCCGGTCTTCACGCGCCCACCATCGCTGGTCGCGTAGCCGCCGTAGTCGCGCAGGTTATGGATGCCCTCGGTCGCTATGAAAGGGCCGGTTTCAGTATCTCGAATCATCGTCGCGGACAGTGGCAGCGGCATGTTGGCCCTGCAACCGCTGTCAGCCCTCGGCGAGGTCCCGACAGAAGATCGCAGTCCAGGCGCGCACATTGTCGTCGCGTACAGTGTCGATCATCGCCTCGTAGCGACTCCTGCGCTCGGAAAGCGGCATGTCGAGCGCCTGTGCAATTGCTCGCGCGAGAAGGTCGGGGCTATGGGGATTGACCAGCAAGGCGCCGCTTCCGTCGGCACCCAATTGCTGGGCCGCCCCGGCAAATTCCGAAAGGATCAAGACCCCAGGATCTTCGGGATCCTGAGCGGCAACATATTCCTTGGCGACAAGGTTCATCCCGTCACGCAAGGGGGTTACCAACCCGATTTTTGCCGCGCGAAAGAAACCGAACAGCTCGGCATGGCTGTAGCCCCTGTTCACGTAGCGGATCGGGACGATATCCACTTCGCTGCGAGCGCCATTGATCTGCCCGGTCTTTTGTTCGAGCACACTGCGGATGTGCTGGTAGCTCTCCACATCCTCGCGGCTGGGCGGCGCGATCTGGATGAAGACGAGGTCGCGCGTGCGCTCGGGATGCGCATCGTAGAATCGGCCGATACCGTCGATCCGTTCTGGCAAGCCCTTGGAGTAATCCAGCCGGTCCACGCCGATCATGCCGGTGCGATTGCGGGTGGAGGCCAAAAAACGCGCCTCCGCAGCTTTTGCCTCGTCCGTCCGTCCCAGCGACTGGAAATGATCCCAGTCGATCCCGATCGGATAGGCGCGGGCGATCACGGTGCGTCCTTCATGCTCGATCCGTCCGGATTCCGGATCGATGCTCGCGCCGAGCTCGTTCTCGCAATAATGCACGAAACTCGACAACCATTCCTCGGTCTGGAAACCTATCAGGTCATAGTCGAGCATAGTCCGCACCAACCGCTCATGAAACGGCAGCGAAGTGAGCAACCGCGTCGGAGGCCACGGAATGTGCAGGAAGAAGCCGATGCGGTTTTTTGCCCCGCGGTTGCGGAGCCGTTCGCCCAAAGGGATCAGGTGATAGTCGTGGACCCAAACGACGTCGTCTTCCTCGATCAGGGGCATGACGCTGTCGGCGAATCGATCGTTGACGCGTTCGTAGCCCCGACCGGTCTCATTTTCATACTCGGTCAGATCGATCCGGTAATGAAACAGCGGCCAAAGCGTCGAATTGGCATAGCCGTTATAATACTCGTCCACGTCGCGGGTGGAGAGATCGATAGTGGCCGTCGTGACGCCTTCGGTGCGCTGCAGGTTCATGTTGCCGGTGCGATCGTCGCTTTCCTGACCCGACCAACCAAACCAAAGTCCGCCCCGATCCTTGAGCGCTGCATTGAGCGCGCCAGCGAGGCCGCCCTGCGCACCCGCAACGCCGCGCGCCTTCGGCACGGCGACGCGGTTGGAAATGACCACAAGCCTGCTCATCGCACATCGCTCCACGGTTTGGAGAGAAGCCCAGCGCAATTGATAACACCAACCAGTGAATAGGTCTGCGGAAAGTTGCCCCATAGCTCGCCGGTTTCATAGTCGAGGTCTTCGCTGAGAAGTCCGTATTGAGTCGTTTGGCTAAGCAAGGTGAAGAAAAGCACGCTCGCCTCTTCGTCGCGTCCGGCGAGGTGCAAGGCCTCGATGAGCCAGAAGGTGCACACGTTAAACGCGGTTTCGGGTGCTCCGAAATCGTCTTCGGCAGCGTAGCGCAGCATGTGGTCTCCGCGCCGGAGGTGTTCCTCGACCGCGGCAAAGGTCTGTTTGAATCGATCGTTCTCAGGCGACAGGAATCGTAGCTCGACCATCTGCAGCAGGCTTGCATCGAGATAGTCGCTTTCAAAGCTGGCCCCGTAATGGCCACCCATATCGGAACCGTTCTCCTTCCAGGCCTCTGCCTCGATCTTCTCGCGGATTGCATCAGCCCGTTCGCGCCAGACTGCCGCCCGATCGTCCTTGCCGATATGCGCTGCGACATTGGCAAGGCGGTCGCACGCTGCCCAGCACATCACGGCTGAATAGGTGTGGACCTCCTGACGCGTACGGAATTCCCACAATCCGGCATCGGGCTGATCGTGCATGGCCCAGGCCATCTTCCCAACCTGCTCTAGATTTTCAAAATCGTGCTCCGTCGCGGGCCGCAGCAGGCGCTGGTCGAAAAAACCCTGCACGCTCGGCAACACGATCTGGCCGTAACAATCGTATTGCACCTGCTTGTAGGCCGCATTTCCGCGCCTGACTGGCCCCATGCCGCGATAGCCTGCAAGGTAGCTGGCGGTCGTCTCGTCGAGCTCGCTCTGCCCCATCACCGAATAGAGCGGCTGGATCTGTCCGCCTTTTGCACCGTCGACAATATTGCGCAGATAGGCGAGATACTTTTCCATCACGTCCAGCGCGCCGAGCCGGTTGAGCGCCTGGATCGTGTAATAGGAATCCCTGATCCAACAATATCGATAGTCCCAATTCCGCTCCGAATGCGCTGCTTCCGGGATCGACGTGGTGAGCGCCGCGACGATCGCTCCCGTTTCCTCGTGCTGGCAGAGTTTCAGCGTGATCGCGCAGCGGATTACCTCGTCCTGCCATTCGAGCGGGATCGCAAGCATGCGCACCCAGTTCTGCCAGTATTTGCGCGTGCCCTGCTCCATCGAGCGAACCTGTTCGCGCAGGTTTCCAACGAACGGCTCGTCGGGGCCGAGGAAGAAATGCGTGTCTTCCTCGATCCGGAACGTGCGACCTTCCATGATGTAGCCCACCGGGGCGTCGGTCGAGAGGCGCAAGGCCTGAGGTCCGACAAGGTAACGAATGTGGTTGGTGCCATGGGTCGTCTCGGCGAGCGACGCACCGTAATTCTTGGTAGGTGCCAGCACGACCTTGATCCGCGGGTTGCCGCTGATCGGACGGACGATGCGCACAAAGGCGACCGGACGGTACATCCGACCGGACCGTTCGAACCGGGGGCAGAAATCGAGAATCTGCACCGCACTGCCGTCCGCTGCTTCGAGTGTGGTGACGAGGTTGGGCGTGTTACGGATATACTCCTGGCTCGCTCCAACCTGGCCCTCGAGCTCGAAGCGCCAGATACCCGCTTCGCGCTGCTCGCCATTCAGCAAAGCCGAAAACACCGGATCGCCGTCAACTCGGGGGACGCAGCCCCAAACCAACGCGCCCGACCGATCGATCAGTCCGGAAACCTGGCAATTGCCGATCGGCCAGAGCTCGAGATTGGGTGTGTTCTGTTCGCTCATAAGTCGAGCCATTCGTGGACGGAGGAAACGTCTGGCAACCGAAAACGCGCTTTGGTCGGTTCGCGGTCGCCAACCACGATTCCGGCTCCCCCCAAATCGGCGCTGGCGACGAATCCCGCTTCATCGGTGAGGTCGTCCCCGACAAAGAACGGTCGAGCACCGGCAAAGGCGGCGGTCTGCATCAAGGTGAATACGGCCGAACCCTTGTTGGCTTCCTTGGCGACCAGTTCGACCACGCATTTGCCGCGCTGCGCCGACCAGCCATGCGACAGTGCCAGCATTTCGGCAAAGCGGTTGGCATCGGCACCGCGAGTGAGATTTGATCGGTAGTGGAGCGCGCCGCCATGGGGCTTGGCTTCGTAGTCGATGTCGTGCTCGGCCGCGAATTCGCGCAATTCCCGCTCGATCACCGGCGGAAGGCCCTCAGGCGGGTCGCCAAGCGGTTCGCCGGTTGCAGCGCGAATATCGAGACCATGCGACCCTGCTGCAGCAATGGGGATCGACCCGATATGCGTTTCGATATCCGCAATCGAGCGCCCGCTCACCAGAGCGCACCTACCAGCGAGCCGCTCGCCCAACCCGGACAGCCGTTCCGCCAGGTCCGCGCGCGGCGCGATCGCGTCCGGCCCCGATGCGAGCTCGACCAGAGTGCCGTCGAAGTCGAGAAACAGCGCGACAGGCCCGCCATCCAGCAAGGAAGAGAATGTCGGTGGAGGGCGCAGACCGATGCCGGAGTCCATAATTGCGATGCATAATGGCTGGACTCAAAGCGTCAACAAACCTCGCGTTGCCCGAATACTTATGCGGTGAAGCGGCCAGCATCTTCCGGCGCTATTGCACCTGGTATCGCACTCGCAAGGTAACGCTCGATCCCGCCGCAAAGGCTCCGCCCGGCCTGACTCGGAAATCGGTAACCGCAGCGTCGCACTGGTCTCCGTCTGCGGTCGGTACGTAGGCGAAGCTGACGCCGTCATCGTTCGAAAACTCGAGATCGTCGGTCGTAACGGCAAGGTCCGCGGCAGGGCTGCCCGCACCGCCATAATCATATGTTAGCCCGGAATTGCCCCCGGCATCGGCGAAGATGACTGGGCCGCCATTCCGATCGAGCAAGCAGAATTTCGCATCGGCGGGCCCGTCATCCCAGATCACCACGCTGTCCGCATCGGCGGCGTCCGGACCGGTGTTGCTGACGGTGATCAAGTATTCGACTGTCGCTCCGGGTATCGCCTTGGCATTTGTGTTGCCATTGACCGGGTCGGCGATAACGGAGCTGACTTTGGTCACGCTGAGCTGCGCGAACGGGTTGCAAACGGTGATGTCGTGGACGCCAATTCCTTGCTGCCCGGGGTCCGTCGGAGCAGTTGAATGGTTGCCATAGCGCACGATCACCGTGTCGACCGCCTGATTGAAAGTCACGACGACGTTCCCGAGCGCCTGATCGTTATTCGATCCTCCATCGCCGAAGGCTTCGTTGCCGACCACGAAATTGACGTTGCCGTTGGTGAGCGTGGGCAAAACGGTAGAGCCGCCGCTGGTGCCGACGACTTCGACGCGGTCGGCAAACTGACCGGAATTGAAGTCCACGTCGAAGATCGTGAACTGCAAGCCGGTAAAGGAGCGCGGAAGCGTGACCGTCAATTCGACTTCGCCTGCCTGGTTCGGCTGGTTGGCCAATACGGTCAGGCTGTTTTCGGCCGGCGTGAGCCCCCCGGTGAAAGCGTTGAAGACCGTCGGCGATTGGCCTCCAAACGTCGCATTGTTGATATAGGCGCCGTCATTTGTCAGTTGGAAGCGAACATTGCCGAAGGTTGAGAACGCATAGGTGTTATCCGTCGACCCGGCGGTCCAGCCCGAAATCGCATCCCAGTCGAACACCGATTGCCCGGCTGGACAGGCCAGAATTGGAGGCACGCCGGGCGCGCGCCCCGATTGCACGGTGATGCTCGACGTTGCGTAGTCGTCTTCCGTGGTAACGCCATTATTCACGGTGGAATCCGGGTCATTGGCACTGCTGGCGATGATTTCGGCGACATTCGTGAGCGTCGTTCCGGTCGCGGCCGTGACAGTCCCGGTCAAAGTGATGCTCGCGCTTGCACCGGGTGCTAGCGTGCCGACATTCCATTGGCCGTTGCCGGAATTGAACGTGCCGTCGCCGCTCGCGGAGCTGAAGTTGAAACCCGCCGGGAATGTGTCTTCGACGATGATCCCATTGGCGGTTTCGGTCGAATCGGAAGAGTTCACGACTGTGAGGCGCCACGTCGCCGTCCCGCCGGTGACCGGCGGCGATCCGATCAACGACTTTGTCAGCGACAGATCGGCACCCTGCCCATCGAATGCCAAGTCAGAAATGCCGGCGAACTGGCCGGTCGGATCACCCGTGCCGGTGTAGCTGAAATAGACAATCCGGATGCGCCGCACCTGCTGCGCGTTGAAATCGAATGCAATATCGCCGTCCGTCGCCGAAGTAGCCGAACCGGCAATTCCGCGCCAACCGTTGACCACCGCATCGTTCGTGCGGGTCACCGAAGGTCCGGTGGACCAGAAAGCGGTGTTGGACGCCGCATTGGAGAAGCCGCCGGTCAGATCGTCGTCGTAGTAAACCTCGATCGCATCGGTGAAACTGCCGAGGTCGATATCGCTAAGGGCGAATTCGAGATTGCCGACCGCGCGGCTCAGCGTGATGTCGATTGTCACCCGATCGTCGGGATCGAACGCGGAGTTGTTGAAGCTTGTGAGCAAAGGCGATTGCCCGGCGCCGATCTGCCCGCTGAAGTAGCTGACGAAATCGCCGCCGAATGCGGGCTGGAAAGTACCGCCGTCAGTTTGCGTCGACCATGTTACGGTCGCCGTGGTCCCGTCCGAGCCCGTGACTGTGGTGCCGCTTGGAAACGGCGTCAGACTGGCAACACCTGCATCCGCCCAGTCGATATCCGCATTCTGCGCAGCGGCGATCCGAGGCGCCAGCAGCAGGGCCATGGCCAGCAGCACAACCGCGGCGCTCAGCATGCGCTTCAAAGGTTGGACGACGCCGATCATCGGCCCAGCCCCAGGAAACCGAATGTGTCGGTGTCGAATTTCAATCGCACCGCGGCGAACACGCCCTCTTGCGTGTTCCGCGCCTCGGCGAAGTCGCCGTCGCGGAAGCCTTCGACATTGTACCCGACGGTGAACAGCATCCCATCGACCGGCACAAATCCTATCGTGGGCCCGTATGAGAAGCTTGTCACATTGTCATTGAGGTTGGTGCGGAGGGTCCCGCTCGCGCCGATCTCGAACTTCTCGCCGATCCCAACGCGCGCATCGAGACCGGCCAACAGCGTCGTTCCCGAGAACTCGGTGCCCTCGAACTCGTCGAAGTTATGGCGCGCTCCCAGGAACAGCGAATATTCGTCGCGGCGGGTCTGATGCTTGACGCCGAACTGGTCTTCGTCCCAGTCGCGCGGGCTCCAATTGGTCGACCAGCTGGCAACGAGGCGGCGCGAGGACGCGTCGCCATCGACGACAAGCGCAGTGCGCCCCGCTCCACCGGCTTCGCCCGATACGGCATCGGTGATGCGATCGCTGCGATATTCGAGTTTGCCGAGCATCGCGAATTCCGAGTTGTCCGGGCGGTGCGCGAATGCGAGACTGGCGTCGAATATCTCGGTGGTCGCGCCGTTCGGCGTCTCTGCCTTCGTCCAAGTCGCGCCCGAACCGACGATGCTGCCTTCGCCCAGCTGCCGGATTGCGCCGAATGTCACGCCCTGGCGATCGGCTTCCTCTCCGTCGCGATATTCGCCTCGCGCGGTGACACTCCAGCGATCCTTGCGCCACGCGGCGCCCAACGTGACGGCGGTGAAGTCCTCGAACAGGTTGCTCCCGGTGATCTGGCCGCCGCTCGCGACCGGCTGCTGCGGATTGACGACATTGCCGAAGTCCGGCGCGCCGTTGAGCGTGCGGCTGCCATCAACAGTGGCATCGACCGAAAGCGTCGAGCTAACCTGGACGGTTTGCGACAGACCGAAGGCGGCAAACGAGCGATTGCCGAATTCTCCGATGGTTTCCTGACCCAGGGTAGTGATGATTTGCCCGCCTCGCCACGGCGTGACTTCAATCCCGCCACGCAGACTGCGTGCATCGATTTCCTCACCGTCGGTGATTTCGTAGGTTCCGACCAGGCGCACGTCGTCGGTGACCGCATAGCGGACACCGAGACGGTGCCGCGCGGGCAAGTCGATGCTCTCGGCCTGATCGAGCGCAATTGCCGTTGCCGCGCTGAGTTCAAGCTTGTTGTCGAACAGGCGCTGCGTCACACCCGCTTCGGCTACGGTCGAGGTGTTTGTCGAACCGTCCGCGAGACGGTCGTTGAAGTGCGAAATGCCGATGCGCAGGTCAGTGCGCTGGCGGGTCAGCTGGACTTGCGCCTGCGCCGCGCGGCGGCGAGTGGTGTCGGAAAGGCTGTCGTCCTGCCACACACTGCCGATCACGCTGAGCGTGTCGGAAAGGAGCACGCGGCCGTCCAAGCCGAACTTACGGCGGCCCAATTCGGCTCCGTTCTGTTGGCCGACGCCAAAATCGGCGTCCAGCTGGCGTGCATAGGCGAGCACATCGAGCTTGCCGGACTGATGCTGGGCTTCAGCGATCCAGCCTGTCGCCGTCTGCCCATCGCTGCGGCTTGCACCGAATTCGGCCCGCAATTCGGTCGATTTGCCGATTTGCGCACGAAGATCGATTGCGCCGATATCGGTACGGGCACCCTCGCCCTTGTCGGAGATGGCGCTTGCCCCGATGCGAATCCCGCCGTCGCCGCTGGTCCAGTCGGCGCGGACGCCGGCATTCAGCTCGGCTTGCCCCAGCCCATCAGTTTCATATTCAATTACAATAAATTGTGGATTTAAGTTGTCATCACGACTGAGGACGGGTCGGGCGAATGTGATCGTCCCGGAGAGCAAGTCGATGTTGTAGTCGATGAAACGCGTCAATTCTTTCTCAGAAACAATAAGTTCTGATCGAAACCTGTCGCGAATTTGAATCACAACGCGTTCGCTGTTGGCGAGGATCTGACGGCTGCCGAGTCGATACGGGCCGGTGATGCCCTGGCCCTGGATCTCTTCGCGGCGCAGGCGCGTCGAGATCTCGGCGGCAAAGCCCTGCGTTTTGACCTGACCGAAGCGTGCTTCGGCCTTTATACCCGTCGCCGTCCTGTTGTAGCGGGCAAGGCGGGTTTGGTCGAAGGCAGTCTCAAAGTCTCCATAGAGCGCATAGAAGGTCGCCGTTTCGATGCGGACATAGAGTTTTTCGCGACTGGCGGCGTCGAAACGGCGCAGCGAGCCATCGCCGAACACGGTGTAGTAGGCTTGCGGATCTAGCGTACCCAAGACGCGCTGGTCTTCGCGCTGCTTGGCGCTGTCATATGCGAGCGTCAGCAGGTATTTCCCGAGCACCCTACCCTTCGCGTAAAGCGCGACCCTCGCATCTTCACCCAGATCGCTGTCGAACCGTCCCGCTCGCTCCATATTGTCCGCGACCGAGCGCGCACCGATCGTCCCTTCGGCAAGTCCGATAATAGTCCACTCGATTTCGCCGGGCTCTATCCAGGCCTCCAGTTCCTGCCGGCGGGCGATTTCGCCGTCGTCGAACGTGAAATCGAGCCGCAAAGAACCGCTCACCATTGTCGGAGCGAGTTGGATCAGGGCAATTCCTTCCTCGCCCTCGACCACCCACCGCGCAGAACTGGCCCCCAAACCGGTCAGTTGGTTCAGCTGCTGGCGATCGAGCTGCTCGGCACTTTCGTAGGGCGCGTTGAGGCGGAATTCCCCGGCTATGCCCTCCCGAAGCGGGCGATCGTTGCGGTCGAGCACGCGGATCGCGACAACCGGTCGGGTGCGACCGTCGGCAACGAGGTTCGACAGTTCCGGCACCAGTTCAACCTTGGTCGGCGTGCTGGTGAAGAACACTTCGCGGGTGAAAGTCTTGCTCACCTCGCCGAACGAGTTGAAGATCCGGGCTTCGAGTATTGTGCGCTCGTCGATCAGCGGAACCCCGCGCCAGGTGCTGACCGCGAAACGCCCCCTTTGCGGTTGCAGCGTGCCGTCGAATGCCAGCGGGTCGACCTCTTCCCCATCGACAAGCAGCACGACCTTCTGGCCGCGGCGGTGACGAATGGCGACCTTGATCGCCGGCGCGCGGGGATTGGCATTGACTGTGGGAGCGAGAAAGCCATCCTCGCCATCGCCCAGCGCAAGCCAATCGTCGGTCGAAGCCGCAAGGGGTCCTGCGCTCCCCTTGCCTTTGAGTCCCGATGCAGTCGCCGCCGAAGCCGTTGTTTCCGGCACTCCGACCTCGATCAGGATATCGGCGGATTGGCCGACGGGGCTTTCCACGGAGGCACCTTGAGCGATCGCGTTGATCGCCCGCGCCCCGGCTCCTTCGGGCCGGGTCTCGGCGAAGAGAGCCGCCTTGGCCAGTTCGGAAGCCGGCACGGTCGCGTGGAAATCGACCACGACGAGGCTGCCGCCCTGTCCGATTGCGAAACGCGAATTGCTACTGCCCGCATTGCGGGTCGAACGAATACAGTCAACGAATTCAGCGCCTTCCGGCAGGGTCATACGAGAAGCTTGAACCACGTGAGTGCCCGGCACGACACCTTCAAAGTGGTAGCGTCCATTGGCATCGGTGATCGCATAGCTGCCATCCTCGAGCATCACGCGTACACCGGGAATGCCGCGCCGCTCCTCCTCTTCGAGCCAGCAGGGACCGGAGGTGATGCGACCGATTATCGTCATGCGATCGGCGATTGACTCGCGTTCGATATCGACCACGGCGGTGGCGCGAGCGGTCCTTCCAAGCGAGTCCGTCACGATCGCATCGTTGGCCGCCCGGCCAGGCGAGGCATCGGGGCGGACGGAAACGGCATAGGTCACGCGTGCCGAGGCTCCGCCAGCGAGATCGCCCAAGGCAAGTTTCAGCGAGCTGCCATCGGACGCGAATGTCACCGCATCGGGCGCCTCCGCGCCATTGATACGTACGGTGTCCGGACGGATGCGCAGATCACGCGCGGGGACGTCGCCAAGGACGACATTGCGCTTAACACGGCTTGGATCAGCGTTGGATACTGTGATTGCGTAGAAAACCACATCACCCGGGACGACACGCTGACGCGAGGCCGTCTTGCTCAGGTTGAGCTCAAGACTGGGTCGATCGAGCGGGATGTCGATCTGAACCGGGGTCGGGTCATCGAGCACGAACGCACCACCGAACGAGCCGTCTTCGATGACGAAGGAACGTCCGTCCGGCCGCGTAAGACGCGCCAATTCGGCGCGCGATACGACCGAGGGTGCGGAGTACGGGTCGGGAGGCTGGATTTCGAGGCGATAACGGCCGAGGAACGTCAACGGGAACCAGAATTCGCCCGGACCCATCTCAGTCACCCGCCCGGCGGCATCGGTTATCGGCTGCCCTGAAATTATCGTGGAAGGCCAGGTGGTTACTCCATCCTCGGCAAACACCGTTGCGGGGAGCCCGGTCACGTCATCGACCAAACTGACGACTGCACCGTCGACCGGTGCACCCGTTTCGCTGTCGAACACCACGCCAAATGGATCGGCCAGCACTTCGACATTGGTCTGGACGATGATTTCGGTCTGGCCCGGAAGCGACGCGGCGATTTCGATGGCCGTGCCGTCGGCAACGCTTAGACGGCAATCGCCATGCACGGCAGCGGGCGGAAGCCTGACCGTATCGATCTGACCGACGAAAACGCCGGTATTGGGCCCCGTTTCGAAGATGGTCTCCGTTTCCCGATCACCCGTCGAAGTCGTAATGACCACGTCGAGCGAATCCACTGCGTTGGGATCGGTGTTGGCCTCAAGAGCCGTCACTTCGAACAACAAGGTCTGCCCGGCACGCAGGACCGAGCTTTGCTCGACCATGGCACTGAGCGCGTTCGTATTGGCAGTTCCTTGTGCTCCCACGGGGGATGTGGCCGATTGGGCCGCTTGCCCGTTCGCGCTGCAAAACGGTGCGCGAAAATTGAGTTCGAACCCGCCCTGTGGAGCAGGTCGCAAAGCGCGGATTTCCGGCGGAGGCAGCGTCACGTCGATCGAAACCGGGTTCGATTGACCGCTCGCCTCGCGCCCCCCAAACTGCCATGTTGCTTCAGCGATATTCGTAATAGTTTTAATGACTTCCGGTTCTTCCTCGGATGTCGATTCTTGCGCCCGCACCCCCTCTTCGAGCACGCCAAAAGGCAGCAGCACCAGTGAAAGTGCTGCTGCCCAGCGCCTCAAAGAGGGGGCTACACGCAAAGCCTAGTTCCGGACGATCTTAGTTGATCGTCACGCGGAAATAGAGCGAGCGGGTCGTGCTGGCCGGAAGATTGGTCAGCGGGCCGCTGACCTGGTCTTCTCCGCCCGCACCGGCGCCGGCTGCGAACGCGCCGCCGGCCGAACCGTCGAGCGCACAAGTCGCAACGTCGTCGGTCGGATCGGCGTTGCCCTGATCGTCGATCGTAGCCGTGCCATCGACAAAGATGCCGAAGACCGAGTCATACGTGACATCGAACGGAAGATCGTCGACCACGTTGACATTGGTCGCGGTCGCAGCGCCCGCGGCGTTAGTCACGGCGATGCAGTACTGCACCGTCGCACCCGGAATCGCCTTGGGATCGGTCGTACCGTTGACCGGATCGCTGATCACGACGCTCGACTTCACGACCGAAATCTGAGCCGCACCGACGAGATAGTCGCCCGTGTCGGAATCGTCGCCTGCGTTGGCCGCATCGGTGGCGCCTGCGCCGTCGAACAGCACGTTGTCGACACCGGCAGTGTTTGCACCGGCCGTAGCGGTCAGTTCTGCACCAAGACCGGCTGCGCCAGCTTCGTGCGCGTCGGCTGTCAGCGTAACGTCGAACGTGTCGCCATTGACGGCGGCGAGATCGATGTCGGCAATTACAACCACAGCAACCGTTTCATCTTCCAGGACTTCGTCGAGGAAAGTGATCGGTCCCGCTCCGATTTCGGCCGCGCTCAGGGTACGGTCGCCGTCGGCATCGAGATAGATCTCGATATTGTCGATATTGGCCGCCGTACCGCCTGTGAGAGCGGTCGACAGGTCGAAGTCGACCGTGTCGTTCGACAGGTTGGTGACGTCGAAGGCGATCTCCGCCTGCGTTTCGCCCGGCGAAACACTGGTGGTACCTCCGATGAATTCGACATCGACATTCACACGGCGGTCAACCGTGAACGTGTCGCTGTCTGTCACGTCGGTTTGCGTTACGCCGCCAACTTCGTAGCTGACGGTGACGTTGTTGGTGATGGAATCGCCGGCATTGGTGCCAACGGCCATCGCCGGTGTGCTGGATACGGCAATAAGCGCCGTAGCGCTTACTGCACCCAGCAACTGGGTGGTACGTCTCATTGTAGTGGTCCTCTGCGTGTGCCCCACGTCAAATCAAACCGCCCGCAGGACTTGGCGGCTATCCTTCGCTCCTCAGCGAATGATTGCTGGATATTCGAGCCGCCCGCTCTCACCGGGTGCGATGGACGGCAGCGTCCAGCGCACATGGGTAACGTCGGCGTGCGTCGCGGTGCGCGTCGCACCGGTCTCATCCGTAACTTTAAGTTGTGCGAGCGTGCCCCAGCTCTGCGCTCCGTCGACCGAAACGACGAGGTCCGGATCGGCATCGGGCGCAAGGCGGACGGCGCTTGGCAAGGGATTGGTGACGACGAAGTCGGTCACCTCTTCCGTACCGTTGTTGGAGTAGTCGGTTCCGAAGATCAGGCGATCGCCGGGTACGATCTTGGTCGGTTCGACCAGCTCGGTCCGCTCGGTACCCGTTTCGTCGGTGACCGTCTTCACCGCCATTACATCGCCCGCCAGGGTTACCGGGTTTTGCGCGGCAGATTCCTGCGCCGTCGCCGGCCCAGTGAGAAGCAGGAAGGCCGCAAAGTGCGCAGCAATTTTTCCAAATTTATTCATTGGTATATTCCTCAACTCTCAGAATTATTCTAATCTATCGCTACGTTGAAAACGATTGCATGGCTGGTGCCGGCTGCGACCGTGCCCAGATCGACGCTGATCCCGCCCGCGTCCGATGCTTCGCCGGAATCGTCGCCGCTCACGTCCGTCAATGACGTGCCGTCGAGCGTCAGCGTGCCGGCTGCGTAGGTGGTGCCATCGGGAATGGCGTCGGTGACGATCAGGTCGTCGACCGATCCGCTGCCCGACACATTGGCGGTGATGGTGAAAGTGACGATTGCGCCCGGAACGGCACTGGTTCCGCCAAACGGATCGACAATGCTCGCCGATTTGGTGAGGTCGACCGAGGTTATTCCGACAAGCAGTTCGCCTATGGCGCTCGCCGAAGCACCGGATGTCCCGACAATCGCATCGCCTCCGTCGACGCCCTGCCCGGCGAACGTGGTTCCCGGCGTCCCGGTGCCCGTGACGGCATCTGCGGTTAGCTCGAGATCGGTTTCCTGCCCGTCGGTTACACCGTCAGGAACGGTCACAACGACAAAGACCGTCAACGTCTCGTCAGCAGCGAGAATTTCGGTGGTTTCGGGCGCTGTCAGGATGACATCGACGCCCGGATCGTAGGTTCCGTTGCCGTTCGTATCGACGGCGATGCTTTCCACCACCGTATCGAAATCGTTGCCAGCCACTGAAGGGTTGGCGGTCAGCTGGAATGCTTCGGGCCCATTGCCCTGGTTGGTGATTTCGAAGGTGAGCACCGCTTCGCCTGGTACCGCTGCGACGGGACCGGAATTGAGCGACGTGACCGTGACATCGATCAACTCGTCCACTTGCAACGTGACCGTGTTGGAATCGACCGTCTTCGGCCCGTCCCCATCGTCGTAAGTGGCGGTTGCCGTGTTTTCGATCAGAGTGCCCGCGCTGACGCCCTCTGCATGCGCCGGAGCGGCCATCGAAACGATTGCCGCGCACGAAATCCCGAAGAACGGTTTGTAGATCTTCTGCGTATCCATACGTAGCGCGGATACGGAATAATGGTTAGCAACCCGTTAGTATGATGCGAAGGAAGCGCAGATTTCC
>JAAUYH010074789.1_pt1 | contig 26575 bp, 21 predicted proteins | sample 7278061 | NCBI WGS metagenome assembly JAAUYH01 (sample SAMN14350203, study PRJNA611818) | marine sediment metagenome | isolation source: surface marine sediment (0.6m) | place: French Polynesia: Moorea | collected 2018-08
AGCCGAGGCGGGAGCGCGACGGCCGCGGTGGCCGCGACGGCCGCGGTGGCCGCGACGGTCGAGATGGCCGTGGTCGGGGCCCGCGATCTGGACGTCCGGGCGGGCGTTCGGGCGATCGCGACGGTGGACGTCCGGGCGGTCGTGGTCCGGGCCCCAGAGACAGTGATAATCGCAGCGGGCGCGGACCCCGTGGTGACGGTGCCGGCGCTGGTGCCGGCGACCGGGGGCCGAGGCGTGACAGCGGCGGAGGCGAAGGCGGGCGCGGGCCCCGTCGCGATGGAGGCGGAGGCGGGCGCGGACCGCGTCGCGACGGAGGCGGTCGGCGTGGACCCCGCCGCGACGGCGATGAAGGCGGGCGCATGCCGGCTGGCGGTACTGGGTGGATGTTTACCCGCGCGGGCCGCGATAGCGACGCCGGCCGCGAACGGAACGACGGCGAGCGCCGAAGACCGCGCAGGCCGCGGCGTCGGGGCGATGAAGGCCAAAGCGAAGGCGGTCGCGATAGCAATCGCGGCGACAGCAATCGCGGCGAGCGCAGGGACGGGGACCGGCCCGGTGGCGGTGGTCGTCGGCCCGGCCGCCCGCGCCGCGCAATGAGACCGGGAGGGCCGACCTCGGATACCCTATTGGCGGCACCTCCGCCGGCCCCCGACGAGTCTTTACGCCTCAAGACCGAGGACAGCGCGCCGCCCGCGGAAAGCGCCAACCGCGGCAACGGCGGCGAATCTTCTACAGAATGAAGTCGGCCAGCTCTTTATCCTCGATGAGGTTGTGCAGTCGTTCGCCCACGTAATTGGCGGTGATTTTGATGGTCTGCGGTCCGATATCGGGGGCCGAGAATAAGAGCTCGTCGAGCAGACGCTCCATGACCGTATGCAGGCGACGGGCACCAATATTATGGGTGGTGCCATTGACTTGCGCCGCGATGCGGGCAATTTCGCGCACGGCCGCATCATCGAATTCGATAGTCACGTCCTCGGTGCCGAGCAGGGCCACGTATTGCTTGGTCAGGGCATTGCGGGGCTCGGTGAGAATGCGCACGAAGTCGTCGTCGGTGAGGGGCTCAAGCTCGACCCGAATGGGAAAGCGGCCCTGGAGTTCGGGAATCAAGTCTGAAGGCTTGGAGGTGTGAAAGGCGCCCGCGGCAATAAATAGCACGTGGTCGGTGCGCACGGTGCCGTATTTGGTGGTGACCGTAGAGCCCTCCACAATGGGCAGAAGGTCGCGCTGCACGCCTTCGCGCGATACATCGGGACCGAAACGGCCGTCGCTGGCCCCGGCGATTTTATCGACCTCATCGAGAAATACGATGCCGGCGTTTTCCGCCCGGGATAGGGCCTCGCGGTTGATGGTATCGTGGTCGATGAGGCGCTCGACTTCTTGATCGGTGAGGACATCGAGGGCTTGCGGAATCTTCAATTTACGCCGCTTGGTGCGCTTATTGAAATTGCCGAGCATGTCGCGCAGACCGCCGAGACCCATCTCCTCGACCCCTGAGCCGCCGAAGATCTGCAAGAACGGACTGCCGTCCTCGGTGATTTCGATCTCGACTTCGCGTTGATCGAGTTTGCCGTCGCGGAGCAGGCGGCGCAGTTTTTCCCGGGTCGGGTTATCGGCGGTGCTCGAGGACGCATCGATACTGATACTGACGCCGCTGTCGCCGGGGGCAGTGGGATCGGGGGGACGGTCGGAGTAGGCACGCGGCGGCGTGGGCAGAAGCAGGTCGAGGAGTCGCTCTTCGGCAGTCTCACGGGCCTTGGCGCGCACTTTGACCGATTCCTCGTCGCGGACTAACTTAATGGACACTTCCATGAGATCGCGGACGATGGAGTCGACGTCGCGGCCGACGTAGCCCACTTCGGTGAACTTGGACGCCTCCACTTTGACAAAGGGCGCGCGGGCCAGTTTGGCCAAGCGGCGGGCGATCTCGGTTTTACCAACGCCAGTCGGCCCGATCATAATGATGTTCTTGGGGGCGATCTCGTCCTTGAGCTCACCTTCCACCTGCTGTCGGCGCCAGCGGTTGCGCAGGGCGACGGCCACGGCGCGCTTGGCCGCATGTTGGCCGACAATATAGCGGTCGAGCTCGGCGACGATGGCCGCGGGGGTGAGTGGTGATATATTGCTCATTGCCTATCTATCCTCTGAGGCGCTGGCGCTGTCTGCGCCGAGGGTCTCGATAGTGAGATTGTGGTTGGTATAGACGCAGATATCGGCGGCGATGCCCATGGCGGCTTTGGCGACGTCGAGCGCGTCGAGGTCGGAATGATTCACCAGCGCGCGGGCCGCGGCTAGGGCAAAGGGGCCGCCAGAGCCGATGGAGACAACGCCGTCATCGGGTTCAATGACGTCCCCGGTGCCGGACAGCAAGTAGGTCTGCGTGAGATCGGCCACAATGAGCATGGCTTCGAGGCGGCGCAGCACCCGATCGGTGCGCCAATCTTTGGCCATTTCCACCGCCGCGCGGCGCAGATTACCGCCGTATTCGCGCAGTTTGCCGTCGAGTTTTTCAAATAGGGCCAGACCGTCGGCTGCGGAACCGGCAAAACCGGCGATGGCGCGACCGTCGTTCATCTGCCTCACTTTGCGGGCACTGCCTTTCATGATGGTTTGGCCCAGAGATACTTGGCCGTCACCGGCCATGACCACGTAGCCGCGTCTGCGCACGGATAGGATGGTTGTAGAGCGTATGCGGGTCATTTGCAGGACTCGGTATCGTCGTGATGAGATGGCGCGGTCTCCGGGGCAGGCGGTCGCTTGCGGCCGGGGCGGCGCTTGGTTTTGCCGGTTTTTGACGTTGCTTTGCTGGCCTTTGCCTTAGCCTTGGCCTTGAGCCGCGCATCAGTCCGGTTTGCGGAGCTGCGGCGCGCTCTGGGATGACTGTTGTCGTAGACCGACATGAGATGGTCGAGTGAAACTTTGGTATAGACCTGAGTTGAGGCCAAGCTAGCATGGCCCAATAGTTCTTGAATGGAGCGTAAGTCTACACCACTGTCTAGCAAGTGGGTGGCGAAGGAGTGGCGCAGTGCATGGGGGGTGGCGGGCGCAGTGCCGGCTTCGATGACGCGGCGGACGACCATGCGCTGAACCGAGCGCTGTCCCAGGCGGTTGCCGCGATCGTTGACAAAGAGGGCGTGGGCATCGATGTGGCCAGTGCGGGCGTGATGGAGGTGGGCGCGCTCGGCGCGATAGTCGGCGATGGCGGCCACGGCTTTGCTGCCCAGAGGGACTTGGCGATCTTTGTCGCCCTTACCACCGCGCACGTGGACGATGGCGATCGGTGATTCGGATGCCGGGGCAGTGTAGCGTTCAGTGTTGACGTCATCGAGGTCGAGGTGGCAGCACTCGGATACTCGCAGGCCGCTGCTGTAGAGAACCTCGACGATCGCGCGGTCGCGGAGCTGTCGAGCGTGGCGACGCTGAGCCTGTTTGCCTTGGCGGGCGTTCTGCGGTTGAGACTCTGGGCCCTGATTCTCAGGGGGCGGATATTCAATGAGGCGAAAGACATCGTCGACGTCGAGGGCGCGGGGCAGGGCCTTGCTGCGTTTGGGACTGCGGATGCCGGTGGTGGGGTTGTCGGTGGCGGTGCCTTTGCGGACCAGGAAGCGAAAAAACGCCCGCAATGACGATAGTTTGCGGGCAATGGTGGCGGCGTCGTTGCCGCCGTAGAGGGCGGCCAAGTAGGTGCGAATATCCAGGGTGGTGACCGCGGCCGGAGCCGGTTGCCGGTCGTGGCGGGCCTGGTAGATGCGGGCAAACTCGCCGAGATCGCGGCCATATGCCTTGCGGGTGTGGGGAGAGTAGGCGCGCTCAACGGCGAGGTAGTTGAGGAACGCGGCCGTCGCCTGGTGCCAGTCCATAACTCGGCGAAGTTAGCAGTGCGGGGGGCAAAGGTGAAATTGCCTTGGTAGCGAACTGGATCAAAGAGAAGTTTGCCTTCCTGTGTGTGCGCTTGTTTATGAAAAAAAGACGGCTCTTTTTTTCTATAGCACCGCTATAAAGAAAACATCCATGCCGACACAAACACTCAAGGAAACAAACCGTGCGGGTTTTTTTCAACGACAAGGAGCTGGTGAAGCCTCCTACCATGCCTTCATTCCCAAGCCACTGCCGCCTGAGCCAGCATTGAGCATGGATTATATGCGCGAACTGTACGAGCGAGCTAGTACTGCGGTTGGGCGTCTAGATGGTGCTGCGGCATTACTACCGAATGCCAGTCACTTTCTATGGATCTACATTCGCAAGGAGGCAGTTCTATCGAGCCAAATCGAAGGAACCCAGTCCTCATTGACAGACCTCTTGCTTCACGAAAATCAGCACGCTCCGGGGGTAACGATAAGCGATGTCGAGGAGGTCTCAAACTATGTTCGGGCGATGCTCCATGGACTTGAGTTGCTTCGTAGCCGCCTGCCATTGAGCCTGCGTTTAATCCGGGAGATCCATGCCGAACTCGTCAAGGGGACCCGCGGTGCTGACAAAACCCCAGGCGAATTCCGGCGTTCACAAAATTGGATTGGCGGGAGTCGCCCGGGAAATGCCCGGTTTGTGCCACCTCCGCCTCATGAGGTCATGCCAGCGCTCGACAATCTAGAAAAATTTCTCCACGACATGCCAACCCGCACACCGCCTCTGCTCAAAGCGGGTTTGGCTCATGCACAGTTCGAAACGATCCACCCGTTTCTCGACGGCAATGGACGCGTTGGGCGTTTGCTGATCACATTGATATTAATCCACGAGCAGGTGTTGAAGGAACCGATGCTCTATATGAGTTTACATTTCAAACGACACCATCAAGAGTACTACGATCGACTGCAGCGCGTTCGGACACACGGAGATTGGGAAGGCTGGATGGATTTCTATTTGGACGGTCTCCGCTCTGTTGCGACGACGGCGACCGATACAATCACCGAGATCCACAGACTCATGGCGGATGATCGCGCTGCCATGAGCACAAGAAGCGGATCCGTATACCAGGCGGCGGCGGTGCAGAACAACCTTCAAGTATATGACTACTTGTGCAACCGTTTGGTACTCGACGTTTCGAGTGCAGCAGAAGCTCTATCGCTCAGTCGGCCCACGGTCCGGCGTGTAGTCAAGGATATGGAACAAAGAGGGATGGTCCGCGAGATCACAGGCAAGTCGCGGGGGCAGATTTATCTATATCAAGGATTTTTGGATCTACTTGAGGATGCTCTCTAAACGCACGCCCCTGTGGATGACCGGAACCCCACCTGCTGCTGCGGCTCCTTTGATGGGTTCCTTGCTACAACCGTTGGTAGAGTCCGTCGGCAAGTTGACAGCGTAGAGTATGACTTATGGGTGCGCTCATCGTTATGTACATGCTACTCTGCGGCCATGTCTAGCATGCAGCAGCTTGTCGATCGATTGGCGGAGCAGGGGTATGTGGCAAAATCCGATGATCTTGAGCAACAACAACAAGAGTGGCTGAGAGATCTCGACAATCTGATGGATACGCTAGAGGGTTGGCTGAAGCCCGGTGTGGAAAAAGGCGTGTTTCGCGTAAGTCGTGAGCAAGAGACGCTGGCCGAGGAAGATTGGGGAGAGTACGAGACTCCGGCGCTTCGTATTCGCACGTTTGCATCGACCATCCGCGTGCGTCCTCGTGGACTGCGCATCTTGGGGGCGATAACGGACAGCAATGAGCGTGTGGTGGGAGCGCGGGGGCGGGTCGATATCACGCTGGGTCCCGCGCGGGTCATGCTGTTGCGTTTTGTCGAGAGCGATGGGGCGTCATCGGCGACCCCGGCAAGCTGGAAGCTCGTCGGTGATGATCGGAACGAAACTAAGGAATTGACCGAGGAGGCGTTGGCCGAAGCGCTAGAGAGCTTGCTTGGATGAGCAAGAATGAGCCGGATGGTGTCATCCGTTTCTATAGGCGCTCGCTGGAGACTTTGACTGTCGCAAGCCGCTGTTACCGCGAACTCACTCAGAAGTCCAACAGTGAGTTTTTGGGCATGACTCGGGATGAATTCGATATCGCTCTTGAGGAGCAACGCAATGAAATCGATGCCCAAGTAGTGATGATGCTCGTCGCATCTGCCGAAGGGATACTGAGACGCGATTATCAAAATTACCTTCGCAGAGGACGGAAGCGGAGCAATGCGCTGGCGAGATCATTCAAGGAACTCGATGAAGCGCACGGCAAGCGTGTCCGGCTGGAGGACATTCTGACTGCTTGGAAGGCTCTCACAAGCCAAGTGCAACGCATTGGCAGATTCAATCAGCTGCTCAAGCACAGACACTGGCTCGCACACGGTCGTTATTGGACAGATAAAAGTGGCATTAGCACCGATCCATATAGCGCGTACGTTGTCATCAACGACGTGTTTGCGGCATTTCAGTCCGCGCGAAGTGATTTTCCCAAGTTCGACTAGGGTGACCTGCGCGCACGTGGACGGTGGCCATGGGCGATTCGGATGCTGGGGCGGCGTAGCGTTCGGTGTTGATGTCATCGCGGTCGAGGTGGCAGCACTCTGATACGCGCAAGCTGCAGCTCTATAGATGTGAATATCCAGGGTGGTGACCGCTGCCGGGGCCGGCTGCGGAACTCGCCCGGAAGCCCCACCTGCTGCTGCGGCTCCTTTGGTGATGTGTTGCGCTCGAAAATCCGCGAGGCGCGGAGCCGCAGCAGCAGGTGGGGCTTCCGTGACTCAAACAGTCCTCGCCGGTCAGTGTCGGGTGCGAACGCGCCAAGGGCCGGAGAGGCGCGAATGTCGGCGGCCGGCTGCGGAACTCGCCCGGAACCCCACCTGCAGCAGCGTCTCCTTGGATGGAGTGCTGGGTTGAAAAAAAAATCTTTGTCCTGGTTCTGGTAAAGTCGATTCTTAGTCGACAGAAAATAGTTATTCAGCTCATGCCTGACACCCGAGTCTGATACCGGTTTGCAACCAGGTCTTGGACGTGTCTGGCACCCAGATCTTGCCCCTGGAGGGCGTGAAAGTAGTCGCGCGTTGAGTTAGAAGAGCACGCCAAGGGGGGCTTCGAGGACGGCGAGTGCATCACGCTCGTAGGGCTTACCTTCATCTGCGCCGACCAACTCACGTCAGACCCGGTTTGGACTGGGTTTTGGTTCGACAAATTCGCCCTAGACCTGGTTTGGACCGGGTTTGGGGTCGCTAGACTTGCAGGCCATCCGGTTTGGACCGGGTTTTGGTTCGACAAATTCGCGCCAGGCCCGGTTTGGACTGGGTTTGTAGGTGGCAAACTCGCGGGTCACCCGGTTTGGACCGGATTTTCAGGTGGCAAACTCGCCGGCTACCCGGTTTCGGCGGGGTTTTCAGGTGGCAAACTCGCGGGCCACCCGGTTTGGACCGGATTTTCAGGTGGCAAACTCGCGGACCACCCGGTTTCGGCGGGGTTTTCAGGTGGCAAACTCGCCGGCTACCCGGTTTCGGCGGGATTTTCAGGTGGCAAACTCGCGGGTCCCCCGGTTTGGACCGCTTTTTTTTCTGTCAACTGGCTAAAACGCCGGTTCAAACCGCCATCGAAGGCGAAAAACTCTCTGACGTTCCGGTTGCGATCGTTTGGTGGCCGAAAAACTCTCTGATGTTCCGGCTGCGATCGTTTGGCGGCCGAAAAACACGTTTTCAACCCGGTTCGTGCGTGTTTTGTCGTCAGCAAATCGCCTCACAGGCCTTTCTAACCGGGTTTGCATCACGATGCCGACGTTGAAAAAGGTATTCATGAGGGGGCTAGCACCTGAAATATAGGCATTCGTATATATGCTCACGTCCACTTCATTAACGGAATTATGAGCGAGGTCTTGGTTTACGTTTCATGCGCTGTGATTGATCGCGATGCACGTGCCTCTGACTGTGCTGCCTGCATCGCCGCTTGCATTTGTCTGCCTTGAACAGGCAGCATGCTGGTTAAACGACGATCGCCAGGAAATCGGCCGAAACATGGACGCCGCCACAATTGCAGGACTTACCATGGACACCCAGCCCAAATCGACGCCCACCTCAACCCCGTGGCACAACATCAGTGCGGCCCACAGCCTGGCCCAGCAAGGGAGTGACCTCGGTGGTCTCACAGAAGACGAGGCGGCCGTGCGTCTGGGCAAGTTTGGCCCCAACACGCTACCCGAGGCCAAACGCCGGACGTTGTTGCGGCTCCTGGTGAGTCAATTTCAAAGTCCCCTGATCTATATTCTGTTCGTCGCCGCGGTCTTGGCCGTCTTTCTGGGCAAGCATGGCGATGCTGGTGTCATTTTGGCCGTCGTCGTGGTCAACGCCTTTATCGGCACGGTGCAAGAGGGGCGGGCCGAGCGATCGATGGCGGCCCTGCGCCGTCTTGCCGCGCTGCGGGTGCGCGTGGTCCGCAATCATGCCGAGGTCGTTGTCGAGGCGCGCGAGCTCGTGCCCGGCGATGTCTTGGTGCTGGCGGCCGGTGATGGGGTGGCTGCAGATGCCCGCCTTATCGAGGTTGCCGCCCTAGAGGCCGGCGAAGCGGCGCTCACGGGGGAATCTCTGCCCGTCACGAAACAGGTCGAGCCCCTGGCCGCCGATACGCTGCTGGCCGATCGCGCCAACATGGTCTATGCCGGCACTCATATCACTGCCGGACGGGCGCGGGCCCTGGTAGTGGCAACCGGTTTGGCGACTGAGGTGGGCAAAATCGCCCAACTCACCGCCAGTGCCGAGGAGCCGGCAACGCCTCTGGAGCTGCGCATCGGCCAATTTGGCCGCTACTTGGTGGCCGCCGCCATCGTCATGTTTGCCCTGGTCTTGGCCTTGGGGCTCATGCGCGGCCTGGTCTTTGTAGACATTTTCATGGTCGCCATCAGCCAGATGGTATCGATGGTGCCCGAGGGATTGCCGGTGGCTATGACGATCGCGCTGGCCGTGGGTATGCAGCGCATGGCGGCCCGCGGCGCCATCGTGCGCAAGTTGGCGGCGGTGGAAGCGCTCGGCTCGACCTCGATCGTGTGCAGCGATAAAACCGGTACCCTAACCCGCAACGATATGACGGTGGTGGCGGTATGGCTCGCCGACGACCGGCAACTTGAGGTCGCTGGATCTGGCTATGCACCCGAGGGGGCGCTGAGCCAAGCCGGTCAGGAGGTGTCTTCGGACGATCGCGCGGTGCAATCGCTGCTTGAGGCGGTGGCGCTGTGTAACGATGCCCAATTGCTGGCACCAAGTGCGGAGCCAACTACGGCAATAGATACGGCAGTAAAAACGGCCGCCGATACGGCCGCCGATACGGCCGCCGATACGACAGCGGGCGCGGACGCAGACATAGGCACAGGCGCGCTCCGTTGGCGCGTGTTGGGCGACCCTACAGAGGCTGCGCTGTTGACGTTGGCGGCAAAGGGCGGTGTGGCGTTTGAGCCGCTGCGGCAGCGGTGGCCGCGGGTGGGTGAAATCCCGTTTGATTCCGCTGCGAAGATGATGGCGACCAGCCATGCGGATGCCGACGGGGCGCGCCGAGTATTGATCAAGGGGGCGCCCGAAGCCGTGCTATCGCTGTGTGGCTTGCTGGGCCAAGACGCAGGCAAGGAGCTCGGGGAGCTCGGGGAGCGCGCCAATCGGGTTGCCGATGAGTTGGCCAATCGGGCGCTGCGGGTGCTGGCGGTGGCCGAGGTCGATGGCGCCGAGCTACAAGAAGGCGGCGAGGGCTTTGCCCAATTGCAGGGACGGGCGACGCTGCTCGGCTTGGTTGGGCAGATGGATCCCCCGCGCGAAGAAGTGAAGCAGGCGGTGGCCGATTGCAAGAGTGCCGGGATCCGGCCGGTGATGGTGACGGGCGATCACAAGGCCACCGGGTTGGCCATCGCCCACAGCTTGGGCATTGCTTGGGACGGCGCACGCGCCGTGGACGGCCGTGAGCTAGAGCAGATGCCGGAGCCCGAGCTACGTGCGTCGCTGGAGCAAATCGCGGTGTTTGCTCGGGTGTATCCCGAGCAGAAGCTGCGCATCGTCGAGGCGTTCCAGGCGCGGGGTCACGTGGTGGCGATGACGGGCGATGGCGTCAACGACGCCCCGGCACTGGCGCGGGCCGATATTGGCGTGGCCATGGGGATTACGGGGACCGAGGTGGCCAAGGGGGCGTCCAAGATCGTGGTCACCGACGATAACTTCGCCACCATCGTGCGGGCGGTGGCGGAAGGCCGTCTGGTGTACCGCAACTTGAAAAAAGTGATTCTGTATCTCTTTGCCACGTCGATGGCCGAGATCGTGGTGCTGATGGCGGCGCTGCTATTGGGCTATCCGTTGCCGCTGGCGGCGGTGCAGATCTTGTGGATCAACATTGTCACTGAGGGGACGGTAACGGTGAACCTCATCATGGAGCCGCCGGAAGGGGATGAGATGGGGCGACCGCCGATGTCGCTGGCCGAGCCGCTATTGAGCCGCGCGGTGCTGAGGCGGGTGTTTTTGATGACGCCCGTGATGGCGCTGTCCACCTTTGGCTTCTTCGTTTGGCAGCTATCGAGCGGCGCCGCGTTTGCGCAAGTGCAAACCGGGACGTTTACCGTGCTGGCGGCGTGCCAATGGTTTAACGTGCTCAACTGTCAGTCGGAGACTCGTTCGGCCTTGGGGCGGTCGCTGTTTGCCAACAAATGGCTGCTGGGCGGCTTGTGTTTGGGCATCGTGCTGCAGCTGGCGGTGGTATATATGCCGGGCCTCAACCGGCTCTTTCATACGGCGCCGATTCCGCCGGAGGATTTTCTGTGGATCGTGGCCGCTGCCAGTCTGGTGCTGTGGGTCGAGGAAGGTCGCAAATTCTTGCTGAGGCGACGAACTTCAATCCCGTGAGACGAAACAGGGTCACATTGGTTGTGAGACACAAGCGGTACAAGGCGGATTCGAGGCGCCCGCGGAGGGCCCACCGCGGCTCAATCTGTCCGGGGTTTCTCGCCTTCGAATGTCTAGTCAATGTGCGGTAAACGCAGCTATGCGCCGGCGGCTACTTCACGCCGTGCGGCCCAGCTGCTGGCGGAGAGAGCGGGCCCAGTGGTCGAGATTTTCCAGGGTGCTGACCACCACGGGTTGGGATTCCCCCATCTCGGCGATGGCGTGGCGCAAAAGCTCGCGGCCGCGGCGCAGCCGCGACTTTGCCGTGCCAACGGGGACCCCCACAATGGCGGCGATATCGGCCATGCTCTGCTGCTCCCAATAGTACAGCTCAAGGACGATTTGATAGTCGAGGGGAATCTGCCGCAGCGCCTCAAGGAGCAGGCGACTTTCTTGGCGCTGGGCCACGAGCTGGCTCGGCGTGGGATCGAGGTCTCGGGCTGAGGTGGTGGTGAAATCGACATGCGCCGCCGCGCGATCCTTCGCCCGGTAGTGCAGTCGCAGTTGGTTGTGGGCAATACCAAATAGATACGTGCGCACAGAGGCTTGGTGGCGAAAGCGATCCTTGCCCTCGATGCAGGCCAAAAACGTTTTCTGGATCAGATCTTCGGCGGCGGCACCGACCTTGTTGACGAAAAACCGGGCCACGCTGGCATAGTGGCGCTCGAAGAGCGCAGCGCCAGCATCCTGATCGCCGCTGCGCCAGGCGGCCAGTAATTGGGCGTCGCTCGCTTGTGCCTCGGCCATCTGCCGCCATTATATCTGCCGCCGCAATCGCGAAAACGTCGGCGCACCGAAAACCGAATCGCCGCTCGGGTTACTACCAGCGTGTATCGAGACCGCCTTATGCCCGACGCATCCACACTCATACTGTATCCATGCACTGGTGGCCGCCGTTATACTCGCGGCCCCATGGCCTCAAAGCACCCGTCTAGCGATCATCCAAATCGCGACCCTGCCGCCACGCTTTCTATCGGCGAGGCTCCCGATGTCGATGGCGCAATGGCGGCCCAAGTGATGAAGGAGCGCATCAAGGGCCAGCTATTTGCCACTCAACGCGCAGCCGTGCGCATCGACCGCTTTCGGGTGCTGGAACAGCTGGGGGCCGGCGGCATGGGCGAGGTGTTTTCGGCCTACGATGAGCATCTCGATCGCAAAGTGGCCATCAAGCTGGTCCATCCCGACCTGCATCGCGTCAATGCCACGGCCAGTCAGCGGCTATTGCGTGAGGCCCGGGTGTTGGCCCAACTGTCACACCCGAACGTGGTCCAGGTCTATGACGCCGGAATGCATGAAGATCGCGTATTCATCGCCATGGAGTTCATACGCGGCGAGACCCTCGATGTCTGGCTGAAGCGCGAGCGCGACGCCAATTCGCCCGCACGCGAGGCCTGGCGCGACATTCTCGATGTATTTGTCCAGGCCGGTCGCGGGCTGCTCGCGGCCCACGATGCCGGGCTCATGCACCGCGATTTCAAGCCGGCCAATGTACTCGTCGGCGACGACGGCCGGGTCCGGGTCGTCGATTTTGGCCTGGCCCGTCTCGAACAGCCGTCCTCGCCGCAAGGCGCGACCAACCGCGATATCCGAGCGTCAGCCATCGACACCATGGCATCGACCATGGACGCGTCGGCGCTGAATCTGGCGCCGGCAACGCCCGACGAGCACAGCGATGACGGTGCCCGGGTGGCCCGGATGACGGCCACTGGGACCGTCCAGGGCACGCCCGCGTATATGTCGCCCGAGCAGATGGACGGTGCCGCCGGGGACAGCCGCAGTGACCAGTTCAGCTTTTGCGTGGCCCTGTACGAAGCCCTGTACGGCGACCGCCCCCACAGCGGCAACAACTTGCCAGCGCTGCGACTGTCCATTGAAAGCGGCGAAATCGCAGCCCCAGTGCGCGGCGCCGGGGTGCCGCGCTGGGTGCGGAGCGCCCTCATTCGCGGCATCTCTAGCGATCCCGGGCAGCGCTTTCCCAGCATGCGCGCGCTCCTCGCCGAACTCACGCGCGATCTGCGCCGGCGGCGGCGGAATTGGATCGCGGCCGCCGTCGTCGGCATCGGCCTGGTCGCCGGTATCGGGATGATGTGGGCCGCCGCCGGCGAGCGCCGCGCTCCTTGCGCGGCCGCCGGCAGCGCCATTGCCGCGGTATGGAATCCGGATGCCTCCGCCCGCGTGCGCACCGCGTTTACGGCCGCCGATGTACCGTACGCGGCAGATACAACGGCCCGGATCGCCATCGCCCTCGATGGCTATGCGGCCGCGCTGCAGGGCGAACGCGTCGATGCATGCCGGGCCACCCACGTCCGCCGCACCCAACCCGAAGACCTTCTCGCCCTGCGCACCGCGTGCCTCGACCGCCATGAGCGCGAACTCGGCGCCCTGGTCGCCCGCTTCGAGAGCGCCGATGCCACCACCGTCGAATATGCGGCCCAGGCCGTCGCCGGTCTGCCCGATATCGCCAGCTGTCGCAATCGCGAGGCCCTGATTAGGGGCGTGCGTCCACCCGAAGGCGCCGAGGCCGCGGCCCGGGTTGCCGACATCCGCGAGCGCCTGGCCCGAGCCCGCGCCGCCGAGTTGGCGGGCCATTACAATAGTGCCTTGACTCTTGCTCACGGGCTCATGCAACCGGCCGCGGATACCGGCTATGAGCCGGTCCATGCCGAGGCGCTCTTCATCAGTGCCAGACTGCTGGTCCAGTACCATGGCCCAAGCCCAGGCCCAGGCCCAGGCAGTGATAGTAATAGTGATATCGATGGCTGGGATCTCATATGGGACGCCCTCGACCGGGCCGAGCGCAATCGCCAAGACCAATTGGCCGCCGAGATTTGGGGCTGGCTCGCCAGCCATGCCAGCAAGTCCGATAGCGCCCTTGAGCGCGCGCAAAGCTGGTCGCGGCGGGCCATGGCCGCCGTCGACCGCATCGGCGATCACGGCCGGTTGCGCGCCCATGCCCTGCGGACACGGGCCTGGATCCATTATCGCGCCCGCGAATACCAGCGCGCCGAAGCGCTGCAGCGCGAAGCCCTGGCCCTGGCCTTGGCCCACTCCAATGACGGCGGCGGAGCCGGTGATGTGGGCGCGACCGCGGTGGCCGCGCACTTGCAAGATCTCGGCAACACCCTGCACGCCCGCCATCAGATGGAGGAAGCCCGCCAAGTGTTCGAACGGGCCCTGGCGGCTTGGACACGTGCGGTTGGTGAGCACCATCCGCGCGCGGCCGATTTCACCATCGATTACGCGTATTTTCTAATCGACAGCGGCGATTTGACCCGCGCTCGCCAAGCGCTGCAAACGGCGATCTCAGTATATCGGCACAGCTACGCTTCGGACTACATGGGCACTGGTCGCGCCTATGCCGCCTTGGCCAATATCGAACAAGAGCTGGGCCTTTTGGATGAGGCCCACCGGCACGCGCTCGCCGCCCGCGACATCTACGACCACAACCTGCAGGCCGGACACCTCGATCGGGCCGAGCCGCGGCTGGTCATGGGGGCGGTGCAATTCCGCCAGCGGGCCTACGAAGACGCGTTGCAGTCGTGGCAGCAAGCCCTCGCGATCCAACGCCAAACCCTTGCAGCCGACGATATCTTCGTCGTCATCACCCAGAGCAACATCGCCGAAGCCCTGGTCGCCCTTGAGCGCTACGGCGAAACCCTGGCGCTGCTGGGCAAGGTCATTGAAATGCCGGTGGCCGTGCAAGATCCCGCGCTCCACGCCCTCATTCTCAAGGTCTACGGCCAAGCCCTGCTCGCGAGCGGACGCCCGCGCGCCGCACGGGCCGCTCTCGCCAATGCCCTCGAGCGTTTGCGCGCGCGACCGGCGTCGTTGCTTGAGCGCGCCGATGTGCTGTGGACCTTGGCCCGAGCGCGACGTGCCACCAGCAACCGTATCGACGCCACTACCCGCGAGCTGGCGCGTGAAGCTAGCACGCTGTATGCCGAGCATGGGCAGGGGCATACGAGCCGAGAAATTTCCCTTTGGCTGAGCGTGAAATAGCGATTTTCGCGTCAGCATATCTCGCAATCCACAAACAGTAACTCAGGAGGAACGCACTATGTTACCGCAGTTCTATGGCACCATCAATGCAGACGGCACAACCGACGAATCAGCGGCATCTTCGGCCAATTTTTCGCCATCTAAAACCGGCACCAGTACCTACCAGATCGTATTCGATACATGGATCGCATATAAACCCACGGTTTCGGTCACGGGCCTCAATGTTTCCGGTCAGACGTCGGAGTTTCCCAGTTACTGGCTCACGCAAGACCCGAATAACAAACAATATACCCTCTCGGTCAAAATGCATGACCACTCATCGGGCGGAAAAGACGCGGCAAGTCCGTTTTCGTTCACGGCCGTGACCGGCACCAATATCTCGATGCAGATGGACAGTACAACAACCGTGACCTTGGTGCCCAACATCATCGCGTTTGGCGGCAACAGTACCCCCATCCTCACCTTACAAGCACAGGCCAACGGCCAGAACTATCCCATCGATGCAGCTACCGCACTTCTGATCAATGTGCCGCAAAATCAAAGCGCAACCGACATCAAGTTCCAACTGTCTCAGGCGACGTGCGAGTACAACGGCGATACCTTCAATCTGAAGGGTTACACCAATGGCCCCACGATGGCGCAAGCACAGGCTTGGCCCGAGACCACGTGGACCACGCTCGCAGTGCCCGATCCGGGCACCAGGAGTGCGTTTGACGAGTTCACCGTTGTCGCCACCGACAATCAGGGCAACGTGCTATGGGCCGACCCCATCGTGCGCCTGCGCAAAACCGGCGGTACCCCGGCATAGAGAGCCCAACGGTGATACGGATTAGAGAAAACTGGTTTGCCACACCGCGGTAGCGAAAAGGCCGATGCCGCCGGCATCATCGCCGGAGATGAACTCTACCGTCGCCGTGACGTCCAGTTCTGGCATCACGTCAAAGAGTATGTCAGTGCCGATGCGGTGTTCCATGATAGTGTCCTCGGCGGCGCTGTAGCTGAGGATGGCGGGGCGATAGTAGGCCGAGGCGTCCACCACCGCAGCGCCATAGCCAATGGGCGAGCCGACCGAAATGCGGGTGGCGACGGTGTTGAGATAGCGCGATTGGGTGGCGAGAAAGCCGACATGGGCTCGGGTGTTACTGAATAGGCGCACCAACCGCACGTCGGCAAAGCCGCTCGTGGTCTCAAAGGTATCGTCGTCGGAATCAATGCCGATCGCGCTCAGGCCGCCGCTGACGATGATGCGGCCGAGTTCGACATGCGCGTGCGCGGCGGCGGAGTAACGCAGATCGCTGTCTCCATTGCAGGGCTCGGGCAGCTGGTTGGGCAATCTCGGCTCGGTGGTGCAGGTCCAATTGGTCAGCAATTGCGGCGATAGCAGCGACTGCAAAAATAGCGAGCGCTCGGGCTGGCGGGCGTCAAAGCGTACGCCAATGCGGGTGTTGCCAAAACGGACTGCGGTATCAAGGCCGGCGGCCGTGAGTTCCACGGTGTTGGCGCCCCATGGGTTGTCGCTGTCGAACATCGATAACTCGGCATGGGCCATGATCTCCAGCGGTCCCGGATACACCCGAGCGTAGGTGGAGAGGCGGCGCTCGTCGAGTTCGCCATCAAAAATCGACCCGTGGGCCACGAGGCTAATAAAGGGCCGCAAGTTGATGTCGGGCGCCGCATAGGTGCTCTCAATGCCAAATCGAGCCACCTCAGTATCGGGCACGCTGTCGAGGGGGTCGGGCAAGACACCACCAAAGGCGGACACCCGCATTCTGCCGCCGAGAAAGGCCGGCGATTCGACGCGCGCACCGTCGAGAAGTCCGAGCGTGGATGCCGCGTAGCGCAAGCGACCCAAGCCGGCGATGAATCCGTCGCCTTCGCCGTAGCGGGCCATGAGCTCGCGCACGCGGACGTTGGAGCGAGAGAAGCGGCCCAAGTCGAAGTCATCGTCGAGTCCGTCGCCAATCCATTGGGCGACGGCAACATCGGCGTCAAAGCCAAAGGGGCGTTCGCGCCACGGCTGGGCCCGGATGCGTGCGCCGAGCCATAAGCTGGTGACTGAATCGACGTCGTCGACGCGATCGGGCCGGTTGTTGTTCGCTGGCAGGAGCGTCGCCACGCTGGCCATCAGTGTGGCTTTTACCCGGCCACTGGCGGTGGCCGAACCGAGGGGTACATTGGCGGGGTTCTGCGTGCTCGCCGGCACTACGGCCGCATTCCACTGGCCGTCGAATTCAGACAGCGGCCTGGGCGGGGCAATGCCGCCTTGCTCGCGGCTGCGAATGGTGACTTCCACGGTGCCGCGATCGCCCTCGCGCACGGCGGCGCCGCGGCGACGTCGGCCGGTAGCACTACTCAAATCAATGACGGCAGTGTCGGCGGTCACCGCGATCACTCGATACTCGCGGTTGCGGATCCGCACGCTCTGACCCATGCGCAAGCCGGCATCCTCGCCGGGCGTGATGTAGGCGTTGCCGCCAGCAATTTCGGTGACGGTGATGTCGACGACCTGCTTGCGTTGGCCCTGGTCTTGACCCTGCTGGGCCCAGGCCGTCGTCGATGCGAGTGTTATGATGGCGAGGAGTGTTGTTGCGAAGAGTGTGATTGTCGATTTGCTCGTCGCCTTTATCATTGCTTTAATCACCTGGCCACTCCTCCGGGATGACAGTTGAGGCAAGAGCGCGCATCGCCCGCGATGACCATGCCGCTATGGCGCAGGCGCAATTGGCTCAAATTGTGCTCATGGCAGCCGGTGCAGGCGACGACGCGCGGCTGCTTTTCCATGATATGGCAGCTCTGGCATGGTGCGCCGCGGTGTTTGCCAAAACTGATGGGAAAGCGCGCATCGTGATCGGCCGGGGCCTGTCGCTGTTGCCGCAGGCCAAAAAGACCCGGCGTGATGTACGCGGGCCGCCACGACGTGGGCCGATGACATACGGTGCAATCGCGCGTAAAGGGCGCCTGACCAGTGTTTGGATCGCCCTCGTGGATGGGGTGAATATTGCGGCGACGATAGTCGCGCTCGTGACAGGCGAAGCAATCGGCTGGCACGGCGCTCCAGGCGCGCTCGGCGGTGCGGATATGGCAGGAGGTGCAATCGAGCATGGCGTGCACCCCGCTCAGCGGCAGGCGGGTCAGGCGGTGGCGCTCGATTGCGCGGGTATTCCGCCACATGCGCGAGTCGTGGCACTGATCGCATTGGATGCCAAAGCGGCCCTTGTGCTCATCCAGATGGCATCCACTGCAGTCGCGGCCGATTTTGCGCCCGGGTTGATGACAGCCCACGCAGCTGGTGCGGCGGTGGCTGCCGATGAGGGGAAAGCCGGTGCGGGCGTGGTCAAAGCCGCCGCCCGTACTGCCGCCGGCCGCCAGCGACCAACCCTCGGGCGTATGGCAAGCGCTGCAGTCTTGGTCGCCGATGATCGATTCGTCGTGGACCGAGCTGGGGCGGGCGCTGGTGTTCGTCGACCTGGCCGGGGCCGACACTGTCGACTCGGGCGTGGGTTGCGGTTGATTTTGCGCCGATAGTTGCGTCTGCCCGAGAACCAGGGCGGCAGCCGCCACCCCGGCGAATGCGAGCACGCGGGCAAAGTGGGGACCGATTTTCATCGCAATTACTCCCGATGGGGATTGGCGTGGCAGTCGCGACATTCGCGATAGCCCAGCCGGTAGCGGACTGTGGTCATGCCGTTGCGCAGCTGCTCCTCGCGATGGCAACGGTTGCAGGTGAGGTCTTGATGTTGACCGACCAGCGGATAGCCGGTGAGTCGATCGTGCTCAAAGTTCTGGATGCGGAAGCCCTCGGTCTGATGGCAGACCTCGCAGCCGCGTACGGGTTCACTCAGGCGGAACTGGCCGGCGTGCTCGTCCATATGGCAACCGTCGCACTGCCGCGGCAACCCGCGGTAGGTGGCGCCGCGACCGGTGGCCCGATCTTCCTCCGACGGCGTGTGACATGAAGAACACATCGCGCGCGAATGGGCGCCCGTGAGCGGCCAGATCGAATGATCGACGTTGGGGTTTTGCCAGCGATTGGTGCTGTGGCAATGGGCACATCCGCCCTGCGCCATTTCGGTGGCGAATTGGTCGCCGTGGGGGTTTTCGTGGCAATCGGCGCAGGCCTGATTGTCGATCTGAAACGCCAGCCGCGGGCGCGGGCTCTTATGACACTGGCCGCAGGCCACCGCCTGGTGGCGACCGGTCAGGGGGAAGTCGGTGGTCTTATGCGCATCCAAACCAAAGAGCGTGGGCAGGTAGCCTTGCACGGTGTGGCATTGACTGCATTCGCCGCCGTCGCGAGCGACAAACGCCCCTTTATGCTGGTCCTCATGGCAGCGATCGCAGCGGTCAAAGGCGGTGTTGCGAAAGCGCTTGGCCTCGGGACGGCTGGTGGGATGGCATTCCTCACATCCGACCTGGCGATGGCGACCCTCGAGCGGATAACGAGTCTTACCGTGATTGGATCGACCTACGCGCTCGGGCAATCCCACCCACTTGATTTGCGCGTGACACTCTTTGCAGTCGCGGCCAAAGTTGGCGATGTGAATCGGCTTATGACAGTCCTGACAGCGCGTCCCCTGAGAGGGCAGATTGGTGTTGCCCCGGTCGTGGCACTCCTCGCAGGGCACCCGGCGATGGCCGTTGGCCAGCGATAGACCGGGATGACGGCGGCGCATGTCCTCTTTGGCCCGATCCCAACCGTCTTCGCTGTGACAGGTCTCGCAGGTCTCGCGGAAGCGGCCTTTATGAGGATCTTCGTGACAGTCGGAACAGTTTGCGAAATCGAGACCGGTATAGCGGGCGGGAATGCCGTGGCAGCGCTCGCAGTCGACGTCGTTGTGCTTGCCTTTGAGCGGGAAGCGGGCCAAGTCGTGGTTGAATTTATCGAGATCGACCGACTTCCACGCACTCTCGTTGTGGCAATCGTTGCAAGTGGTGCCAAAACGGCCGTTGTGTTGATCGCGATGGCAGGCGTTGCACTCGGTCTTGAGGCCCAGATACGTGCGGGTCGAGCTCGGGGTGCGCTTTGTATGGCACTCATCACAGCCGACGCGAAGATGGTTGCCCTTGAGCGGCCAGCCGGTGTCGGCGTGATTGAGCTGCATGCGGTCGCCACCGGGCCAGCGGATCAGCCGCGAGTTGCGACCCAAGTGCTCGATATGGCACTCTTCACAGCGCTGTTGGCGGTAATTGCGCCCGTGTAGGCCCTTGCCGGCGCGCATGCGTTTGCCCAATTCTTCATGGCATTCGAAGCACTTGTCGCGGGCAACTTTTTTGCCCTCCGAATGACATTGCGTGCAGTTGTTATCGCCCTCGATACTGGCGTGGGTGCTGTGCAGTGGCCCCGGCGATAGCAATTGGGCCTGAGCCCACTGTGCCGTGAGCATGCTGATGCCGGCGGCGAAGGGCCACGCGAGGACCCATGCGAAAACCAAGTGTCTAAACATCGTGCTCTGATTGCTATTCGGAAAAGATCCAGCGATAACCATACATCCAGGCCACCACGATGTGGGTGATGACGGTGCAGATCATGGCGATGGCAAATAGGCGGTGAAGGGCGCGCCAGGTGCGCAAAATCGAATCGGCAGCCACGGCATAGACCTGGCGCATGGCCTCGCGGGCCACTTTGCGGGCCCGCCGTTTGACCCGCCGCCGCAGTCGAGGCTGCATTTGCGCCAGGGCGGGGGAGTTGAAGACGATGAGTTCCACGGCTTCGCGGCGGGCGTGGGCGGTGCGGCGCCACGCTGGCAGCGCGCGCAGAACTTTGAGAATCGACGGCACGCTGCGGGTCTCGATGGGCTTATGGGCCGCGACCGCGGTGCGCAGTTGCTCGGCGATGCCGGGGATGAGGTGGTCGAGATCTTCTAGCGCATCCTCGTATGGATGGAGTTCGGGCCGGGGAATAAACGCGTACAGGTAGCGGCCGATGATGCCCGTGATCACCACGATGACGAGACTCACCGCGGTGACCTGGTTGAGAAAGGAGCGGGCCTGAAACGAGGAGTGAAAGGCGACCACGGTGGCACCGACCAAACCGGTGAAAACGTGCAGATCGAGCCACGTGCGCATCGAGCCCAATCCCTGCAATCTGGTCAGGCGTCGGCGCACCAAATACAGCAAATTGGTGAAGATGAGAATGGTGCCGGTGACGCCGTAGAGGTAGCCGAGATCACCACTGGGCTTGAGCCGCTGGAAGTTGTGGTGATCGGGGCGATCGTCAAGTTCGAGGATGTAATAATCGTAGCCGCCCCATGCCAAGGTCGTCGCCACGCAGATGGCGATCGAGATCGTGAACCATAGGGGGATACCGCGGCTTTTCTTTTTGCGCCTGGGTTTGGCAGCCATGGATAAATGCGTCTCAGAAAAGGGATTCAAGCCAAGAGGTCTGGCGAATCATTCTATCCGCCACGGCGGCCATGGTATCAGATCATGACCAAGTGTCTGAGCCGGCGGATGTGATAAATTGACGCGTCCGCTCGTCGCCCTACATACGATAGATGCGATAGACGCAATAGATGCGATAGACGCGATAGATGCGATGTGGATGATGAATCAAAGGAGCGTGTCGCGATGACTAGTGTGCTCGTTGTCATCGGATTTGTGTTAGTACTCGTAGCTCTGCAGCTCACCTGGACCAGGAGACACCGCAAGCGCAGTGATAAGGCCCAGGAGATTTTGGACGATGTGGCCGCTCTCGGCGACGATTTGGTGCCCACCTCTATGCATCCGAAAATCGATCCAGACATCTGCATCGGCTCCGGAGCATGCGTTGCTGCCTGTCCAGAAAAGGACGTGCTGGGCATGGTGAGTGGCAGGGCCAATCTCATCAATCCGCTCGCGTGTGTGGGCCACGGCGCCTGTGCCGCCTCGTGCCCGGTGGACGCCATCACGTTGGTGTTCGGCACCGCCAAGCGCGGTGTGGAGCTGCCGGTGGTCGATCCCCAATTCGAGACCAACCAAACCGGGGTTTATGTCGTGGGCGAGTTGGGCGGCATGGGGCTCATTCGCAACGCGGTGACTCAGGGGCGCGAGGTCGGAGAGTACATCGCCCAGAGCGAGCGCCGCGGTGGCGGTGAGGTGCTCGATGTGTTGGTGGTTGGCGCTGGGCCGGCCGGCATCAGTGCCACCCTGCAATTGATGGACGAGGGCTTGCGGGTGCTCTTGGTCGAGCGCGAAGAATTTGGCGGGACTATCGTTCACTACCCCCGAGCCAAAGTGGTGATGACGGGCGTGATCGACGTGCCGCGTTTTGGCAAGGTCAAGCGGCGCACGATGAAGAAAGAGGAGTTGGTCGAGCTGTGGAAGGACATTCAGACCAAGACCAACTTACCGGTGAAGACGGGTGAACTCATCGAGGGTCTCAGTATGGGCAGCGATGGCAATTGGGTTGTCCAGGGCAGCTCGGCTACCTATCGCGCGGCCAACGTGGTGTTGGCCCTGGGGCGGCGCGGGTCGCCGCGCAAGTTGGGGATTCCGGGCGAGACGTTGCACAAAGTGAGTTATCGGCTCATCGAACCCGAATTTTTCCGCGGCCAGCACGTGATGGTGGTAGGCGGTGGTAACGCGGCGGCCGAGTGCGCGCTTTCTCTGTCCAATGACGGCGGATGTGCCTCGGTGTGCATCAGTTACCGCCGAGCCGAGTTTGCCCGTCTGCGCGGCCAAGTGCGACAAGAGCTGGAGGCCGCCATCGCAGACAAGCGCATTACGCCTCATTTCCAGACCGAGGTCGCCTACATCGGCGAGCGCGAAGTATCGCTGCGCCAGGCCGACGGTTCGCTCACCACTGTGGCCAACGATGGCGTCATCGTCCAGATCGGCGGAACACCGCCGACCCAGCTGCTCACCGATTTTGGCATCGCCACGGTGGAAAAACGCGGCGAGGCCTAGTGGCACATTGAGCTGAGTTATTCTCTGTCCTCGCAATGAGATCATCGCGGGCACCTTGTGTTGTCTGCGAGTGATTTCTAATCGGTGACCCCGGGAATGCAGTATGCTGGCAAGCTCTATTTTGCGGCTGGCGATGGAGTTCATCGTGCCGACCTGGCAGACGGTGGCAATATCGAAAATGTCGCCGCAACGACACAAGTGATATGCATGGCCATTCTGCCGCCACCGGCGCCATAGGCCATGCGGTAGACTCAGACAACGACCCGATTACGGCCGGTCTGCGACCGTCGTCTCACCAGTCGCAGTGGCGCAACTGGCGCTCACGGTAACGGCGACATCGCCGACCGGCCGGTGGCGCACCGTGGCCAAAATGGCGGCTGCCACCTTTGCAATCGTTTGGGCCGGCATGCGGCACAGCACGGCGAACCGGTTCGACCGCCCCACTGGTTATAAAACTGTCGCTGCTCAGGCGCTGAGTCTGACCTCAGCACAACGGGCATACTGATGATCCCAAAAAGCGGCCCAACCATCACAGAATTCCAGAGCTAGCTTCCTGGCCCGCGGGTAATCAGCGCGTTGCAAATACTGGCAGAGAATCATGATGGCGTCATTCTGGTGCTCGTCATCCTCAGCATCGCTATCCTCATCTTCCGAGCTGCCATGGACGTTGTAATAGCCGCTGGCCACATCCAGACCGTAGAGCTCGACTGCCCGGCGCATAATCGGGCTGTAAACCAGCGCTACCTCTTCAGCGATCACCAGATACAACAGTAATGTCAAAAAATCGTTCATGCCATCTTCTACAAAGTCCAGTAGAGCCAGTGCGACAGAACTGATATGATCGCGATCATCACGTCCTCTCCGGCTTACTCCCATTGCATCAACCACCTGTTCGAATAACCGAAAATGTGACCGATCCGGATCTCCCAGATATTCACCGTGCCCGGGCCAGAAACCCAGTTCGTCTAGTAAATTGAGATTGATCAAAAAACGGGCCGGCATATGATCCTCGTTATGCCGGTGGTTGATTTCACGCGTTAGAAACTGCGCCATCAGAATCACATCAGTAAACTGCTTGGTCAAAACTCTAAAGTCCAGATGCATGTCAACCAACGCCTCACCATTCATCTGCGCGGTTTCCATCGCGGGCAAAACATCATGACGGAACAAGCGATGCTGGCGGACCGAGCCTAGTAAATCTGACATAAACTGCCTGTTCTGGTCGTAGCGTTTCTTTTCGCTGCTTTCAATCAGCTTTTGTTTTGCTGTCTCACGTAATGTCATAATAGTCTCCAGATTAGGGCGAATAGATGAAACTCTTTTTGTTGTGATACGATTTGCATCGATTGCTCCTCGGAGCTGTATGATGAATTGTCCGTAGAATTTTCGATATCTATCGTAACCTGGTATGGCGAGCGTGCAAGTACTCTTAGCAGAAGTATATAAATAATTTGGTTATGCTATTATTCGAACAGGGTGTTTTATAGAGAGAACACCTGGCGCAGCAGGACTAGCAGGCATATTGCATGCTTGTCTGCTTTGGGGAGGTGATGAATTTTTTGTATTTCATATTGCAAATAAATCATAGCCGCACGAACCCTTATTCTGCCAGCGCCTCCACGTTGCAAAAACCGAGGGCGAAGTCGCCGGTGATGAGCGGGGCAAAAATGGTCTCGAATTCGAAATCCAGTCTGCGATCGAAGTAGCGCCGCGAAAACAGCTGGGTGAGGGCGTCGACATCGGCTTGCTTGCGGAGTTCTTTGTACATGCGGTGACCGCGATGGGCGATGACTTCGGCGATGCGCTCGGCGATGACGCGGGTGTGGTTTTCAAATGCCTGCACCGTCATATCGCGATCCTCGGCGAGCGCTTCGCGATGCAGGGTATCGTAGTGGAGCGAGCGATCGCGCCCTCGGGCCTTGGCCGCGTACAGGGCTTCGTCAGCCTGGCGCACGAAGTCTGCGACCTTCATCTCACCGGTCGCTGTGGCACAACCGGCGCTCACAGTGACGGCGACATCGCCGACCGGCTGGTGGCGCACCGCGGCCAAGCGGAGCCGGTGTAGCACGATGACGGGCGTCTCACCGGCGACCGATAGTTCGTCCAAATCCTGTAGCAGCGGGGCGAGCTCTGGCGCACGAGCGGCGTCGCAGTGAAGGACGGTGGGACAGGTAAAGCAAGCCCGGAGCTGTTGTAGACGTTGGCCGTCGTTGTCTAGTTCGTCCGCGTCCACGAAGGCTACCTGGGCGCCGCTGGAGACCCGTTTGAGGCCTTTGGGATCGAGCGCGCGGACTGTGTCCCACATGATATCGGCGCCGACCCAGACCACCAGCAGTTCCTTTTTGACGTTCATACGGCTGACGCCGTCATTATACTCGATTTCTAGTCGTCGATTTCGAAGTAGGTGGCCATCTGCTCGACCTTGAACGCCGCCGCCGTGGTCTGGAGCACCTGCTTTTAGAGCTTGAGCCCGGCACTCAGGCTGCGTTCATGGTCCTGCATAAGCGCCTGGACGAACCACGAGAAGCTGTCGGCGTTGTTGAGTGCCTGTTCTGTTGTCAGTAGTACGCCTTCGGCGCCCACCATGCGGCGCGGACCGGCAATCCCGGCAATCCCGACCGACCGGCAATCCCGACCGACGGTCATGAAAAGACACCCACTGCTCGTCACGAGAGATATATCACACTGAGTCTGCTTACCGCCAAACATCGAGGTACCCGCGACATCAGCGCCTAAAGAATTGTGTATCCATATTATTTTTCATTGTTTGTCATTAGCGTTGAGCGCGCATTGTGTCGTATTATTGAGGGTACAGCGTGGATGCAGTTGCGGACAGAGGTATTCATTTCTGTGCGGCCCATCGGGCTCATGGACAAGAGCTCGTGCAGGAATAGAAATGAGACATTCTTGATTAGGCTGGCCATTAGGCTAATCGACGGGATGATGCGATGTATAAAAACCAAATCGAAGTAGATTCATTCAGGAAGTTGTTACGGGCTACCGTGTACCGGCGCGGTGGCATGCTCGATCGCAAAGTGAATGGCATGGTCCTGAGCGCGGTGAAGAAATATCGAGCAATGTCTCTGCCGGCGACATTCTTGCCGGGCAAACTCAAGAGCATCTATCAACACTGGCCCGAGGAGATGCTCGATCAATACATCGAGTCAGACGGAATGAAGATTTATTCCGACATCCCCACACCGATGACGAGTCCCAAGCAGATGGTTCCGGTGCAGGTCGAAAAACCATTTGAGCTGTCGTCGGAGCAAGTGCAACGCTTTTACGATGACGGATTCTTGGGCCCCTTTGATGTGGTCAGCGAGGAAGATATGGCCGAACTGCGCCGCGACTTCTATCGCCATGTAAAGACCCCGCACGAGCATTACGGCTTTGTCACGACCCGGGACCGTCACTTCGACAATGACCGCATTCTCAACCTATTGGCGATGCCGGCGATTGTCGAGCGGTGCGCGCAACTGCTCGGGCCCGATCTGCTGACGTGGCGGTCTCAATTTTTCGACAAGCAACCGGGCACACCGGCCGTTCCCTGGCATCAGGCGGTGAGCTATCTGTTTGAGGATTTTGAAAAGCCCATTGTGATCCCACCGTCATACGGCGATCTCTTTCAATTGACGGTATGGATCGCGATCGACCCGGCCACGGTTGAAAATGGCTGTGTGCGTTTTATCCCCGGCACCCATAAATCGCTGCGGCCCATTTATATGCGCGGAAAGACTCAGTTTGGCACGACGCCGGCATTTGAGCTCGAGGGGATTGAGGATGTGGAGGATCGCGCGATCGACATGGAGCTCAGGCCGGGGCAGTTCGTGATTTTCTCCGAGCGGGTGATTCACGGCTCCAAACCGAACAACTCG
>JAAUYH010053330.1_pt1 | contig 26564 bp, 8 predicted proteins | sample 7278061 | NCBI WGS metagenome assembly JAAUYH01 (sample SAMN14350203, study PRJNA611818) | marine sediment metagenome | isolation source: surface marine sediment (0.6m) | place: French Polynesia: Moorea | collected 2018-08
GAAACCGTGTAAAACCTGTTCTTCTGCTGCTGTGGATATTGTTCGCGATTGTCTTCGGGAATTCAATATACTTTGAGGCATTCGGCCTTCCGGCCAAAAATTATGCATATGTAGCAGATATACATACAGTTATACTATCTGCAACGTCAGTCACTTTTAAAATTTGACCACGAAATAGATGTTGGTTAATTTCTCACATGAAAGGTGTGTGTAGTGTGTAGTTTGATTAACGTGCATACGTGCGCTGTATGCGATAATTCAATATTAGCTATCTATTATTTTCATCAGGACATAATCCAAAGTCTCATAAAGACTACACTTTATTAAAACTGTTACTTATCTTTGGCAATATGACAGTTATCTAAAGTGCATGTATTCTTCTGAATGAGTGCAAATGTTCACTCTTAGGCTTGGTGAACAAGAATAATTGTTGTACAGTGGAGTTCCAATGGTCAATTTCCAATTTTTGCAAGTATTACGTTTTGGGCTCTAGCAGTGAATTAATGCTAGACAATTGTTTAGAGAACATAGCTTTGATTGGGGAAAACTACTAGATAATCATGATGTATTTTTTTCTAAGCTAGATTCTCTCCATCTTGAAGCAATTTCAATGTTTCTCACATTCAATGGTTTATTCTTTGTCTTCATCAAAAACTTCTAAAAAATCAAAATAGCCTGTTGTATTAGAAATTACGGTCATCCTAACAAATCTGAGTGGTGTCTAAAGTAAGCTAATGATTACGCTTTTGGAGAATTGAGACCCAACTTCCAGATAAGAAACAAGTACATCAAAATTAGCACTTAAATTAAGACTGGTCAAAGGAAACAAAGGTGCTGGTAAAGCACGTGAGCAACCGTCCGTAACTAGTTGTCCACAATGGTTTAGTAGTGCTGGTTACAAACTTGATACTAATGAAGCTGTACACAAGTACGTTATAAAAACGGACGCTTTTGAAGTACATTAGAATATGCAGTAAAGAAGGTGGTATGCAGTAAGCTTTCAAATGAAAACGAACATATGGTGGGAATGGTGGACATAGAGAACGCAAGGTGAACGAGAAATAAGTCACTGCCAATTTTTGTACGATCCGCGAAAAGATCGAAGGTAGGCGATCAGAATAGCATGATGTCTACTTCTCTTCGAAGAGTAGAACGCACGCACTATACTCTACGAATTCCCAGCTGTATTTAATTGGATTCATAGGTTACTACTGTGAATCAATATTGTGAAACGCTCCTCTTCATTTCTATAAATCGCACTAATACCCCTCTGTAAAAATTGAAATTCAAACTAGTTAGAGAAGGCCCCCACGTGCTGATCCGGACCCAAGATAGAAGTTAGTACAAATCATTGACTTCCTTAGCCGGTTTGCTAGTATTTTGCTCGTATACAGAATTCGAAATACGAACCATCAAGTTCATTCTGCGGCATGATAAGTACTGGCAGATGTGTCTCAATTGCTTCTCGTCGACTTCATCCTCGTCAACCACCCTCAAAGTGATATGAAGCTTACGGCACCTGGAAAATATTCGTAACAAGCATTGTAACACTACAACAGCAGAATCGGCTGTGCGATCACAAGGAAACCGCCTCGATTCGCGAATAGTGACTTCGGTCAAGCGAGGATTTGAATCGACTACAGATTCGAATATATCTCCATTTTCAATGGAGCGCATCATGCGGAACGTAAGCTTCCTCAGGTTCAACGTCGAAGTTGCGATTAATTGCAAATTAAATCTCGAAGGAAGAAAGTCTCTGATTTCTAAGTCCTCAAGTGCTTTGAATCTTGAATCGGCAAACATGTTCTTCATGATTTCGTCCGAAATATTACGATACTCATGTTCAACGTGTAGTGAGCGTAAATTAACGCATCTCGCCATGGCAGACGCACTTTCCTCTCCAGTACAGGGATACTTTTCGAGACGTAGGTCATCAATCAAGGGCCCGATTACATTGACATATTCCCACTTCCTCTCATACCAGGCAAGATTGAATTCTTCCCAGTAAAATTCGTATGCGAAGGAGGTTCGTAGGTTAGTACACACTCTCGCTACACTACGTAAACAAGCGAGACTTAAGCCCTCAACACCAGCACTAACCAGTTGTGGGCCGTACGAGCAAAGCAGAGCTGTGTACGCCGTTTCAATACCACGATAACTCAATGAAAGCTCAGATAGTCGTCTGCAGTGAGTCTGAATCGCGTTTACCACGTCGACAGATTCCTTGGTACCACCAAGTCCGATACAGAGTTCTTTCAGCGTCTTCCCTACAGTACGCAATACCGAGATGAGAGTATCACTACGTCGAAACACGCAACAAAGTCGAAGTAAGCCCGTACAAGCGTTGAAAGGCGGTAATTTTTCCAACATTATTTGGCAATACCGTATTGACCGCAGCTGTGACCTATACCTCTTCACCAATCTGGCCCAGGTGCAAATGTTTGAGTACTGCCTTCCAAACACTAATGCTTCGACGTTGGGACAATACTTTTCGACAAGGGAAACAATTGGCGTGCAATCTTCTCCTCGAACCCGATGATAGTAGCGGCATATCTTGACTGTTTTCAAAGAAGGGCCGCAAGCAGTCAACACTTGCTCAACGCGTGGGATTGCCGAATCTGCATCCCTAGCAGATATTGTAACAGTGGACTCGACAACATCCCATTTTGTTCTTTCATTCACGTTTCCAATCTCAAACTCCACAGTGTTAAAGAGAACTGGCACGGTTACACGAAACGGACTCCTTTCGGCACAGGTTAGCGATGTTTGCACCCGTGCTATTTTTATGAGAACATCTGCGGGCAAGGAGTCCCAATAGGTCAACTGCTTTGAGTGCACTGTCGGTGCACGCAATTTGGTTTCGTTCAAGAAGTCCATGGCAGGGGGCTCGCTTTTCTGCTCGTGCTCGAGTTGGTGGGTAGCTCTTCGATTGTGATCTAGGCAATCACAGATGCTCTACAAATAGCCAAGCATAGGAGGAGGGAATAAAGGTTGCGCCGTCGGTATACGTCCTCCGTCCCATCAGTGAGGGTATTCCTTTTTTTCTCAAACGTACAGGTCTCCCTTTCTATATGGCACATTGGATTCGTGGCTTTTCAGGATTGAAACTGTTTTCCCCTAATTTCTGAATACGTACAGGTACTGTTCTAAGAAATCAAGGATCCAATGTGCTATATCGCTTTACTATCCAGCACATAAATTTATAATATATCGAATGAGATTTCAGAATCTGTTTTTCTCCTTATAACAACCTGTGCGCGTATTCTAATAATCTTCAGCACACTGCCGCTGTAACTGTTCAGCAGAATATTACAGCCAGCAATAGCCTGATATAGAAACGCGTACAGACATCGTTTAAAATGCTACGCTATGTCAAAACTATAGTATTTAGCTTCGAGATATCGAAAGAAAAAGAGGAAAAACACCCACAATTTGAAATTTTCATAACTCAGAACTTTGTGAATATGAAACCAATTCTCACAAAGAAGCAGCTCATGACTCTAATGTATCAATTGTTGATCCATCTGAGCTCGTGCATGCGATTGAAAAAATCGTTTCGTAAGTTACCTAGATATTCATCAACTACTCTTACGAAACGATTTTAAAGCTTTTCTAAACTCTAGTAATGGTGGAAAAAAACTTACGAAAGAAATGCAGCCGACAAAAAACCGATGGGGAGGATGGCTGAAATTCTGAAATAACAAATTGAGTAACGATACATTTGAAAGAAAAATCTAGAGCATTTACTAACACAGCAACACGGTTACAAATTGTTTTCATTTCTATGCACCTAATCTCCACAAACTCAATAGAAGAGAGAATTTATTCGACGCTGAAGTTGAAATGCCAGACTACTGAACTCGCATCCATCATTCAAAGGATGATTTGTACATCACTGAATTAATTTTAAAATTAGATTATGGTTCCAATTCCAGACAACGCAGGAGTTAATGCGAAGATAGTTGAAACCGCCATATTCTAGATATTCGAAGCCTAAGTCACAATCTAAAACTCAAAGTAAAGTCAATGGTCGAAAATGATTTGGTTAGAGAACTATGCTTGATTTTAAATCCAATTCAACGCCTTCACCTATTTAAGAAATGAAAAAATGGCTCTATTACTCAGAACAAGAAGAGATGTCTAAAATATTAGATGGCGCAACGTGTACAATGGGTCATCATTAATCCTTACTACGCGTGAATTAGAACTTAGGCTTAGTAAACGGAGTCGAGAACATATAAAATTTCCTTCAACAGCTAGCGGTTGGAATGAAACAAATTTTTAACTGCAAATAATTGGATGACGTAAAGAAATAGATATTGGTCGGCCAACCAGATACCAAAGTACAAAATGCGTCTGAATAGTAAGATACTAGAAATTTTCACTCAGAATGGTTTCTTTACAGAAAAATGACATAGAATAAAAGTTACATGCTTTTCGAATGCATTTTATACTTCTAGACTATTGGATATAAGTAATAGCTGAGTCTCATAATAAACGAAGCGACACTTGAAATTCTAGACACAGTTGAGATTTTTATTATTCTAAAAGGATTAAATTTAAAAATTTGCTAGTAGGGTCCAAATACTGCACTACTAAGGTACCATTGACTTGTCAAACATGACGAATTCAGCTTGGTTGGAGACATACGGCTCTGTTCGCTATGTCGAACCTCTTCCGAATATCTTGAGTTCAAAGATTTTCCTAGGATTTTCTTTTTAGCTATCTTGAATTATTTAAAAAGATCAAAACACGTTTTCCATACCTTATTATTTATTATATGCATGAAAATATGGACTTAAGGAATTGAACGAAAAATCAGAAAAATGTAGGGAAAAATTTAAAAAGCTTTAGTAACTTCATAAATCTTCATTTCTATCCTATTGCAGACCATTTATCGTTTTTAGAGATGGCTTTAGGCGATTATTGAAAAAACATGAGGAGTTCATCACACAATAATTTATTCCTTTCCTTCCTTTCACAAAAACTGACCGGTTGAAAAGTATTTCTGTACCCTCTCATATAGTAATATATCCAATAATATATCAGTTGAAAGAAGATACAATAGCAGAAATTGAAGTAACCAATCGTTGTCTGGTTCTTCGCGGTCAGTTAATAAAATTTAATCCAGGAAGCAGCATCGCCGTTTTTCTAGGAATGAAACAAATGTGAAGTGAGACTCCTTCCGTAAGAAAAAAATGAGTCTAAATTTAGAAAAGGGAAAAGCAAACGCACTCGAAACCTGTTTTCTAAAAAAATGGTTCGTACACTTAAAACCTGTCAGGCCTGACAATACAAGATACGGAATGATATTGCCTGCTGTCTGATTGATTAGATTGAGAAATCGCAATCTTCTAATTTGCATCATTGACGATGGTAAAAACCAAATTCATAAAGAACCAATAGAATTAGAAAGACACTATCCTAAAGAATTGGTTTTTGGAAGGAACGTTTTCTAAAGACAGCCCGACTGAATTTAGGGTATTCAAATTATAGATCAGTAATAAGTTTCGACGGTAAGATTGATATCATTAGGATTCTGTTTGTACTTAATATATATTACTATAGTCCTTTTCGAATTTTGAATAGAGCTGTGCCACGTAATGTACCAATGCATATTCTTTCATGTATGAATAGTTATTCGACAATAAGTGAATTCTTCTCGGTTAAACTTCCAGATTCCACAGTTATTTCAAATAATGAATAATTCTTCATGCGAAAATTTACATTTCAGAAATAACGTTTCATACTGCATCATAGACATTTTAATTTCTATTCAACGATTCAGTAATCACGAATGAATCATAGAACTGCATAGAATAGTTAGTTCTGTTCTTCAAGTATTATCTCGTATCGCAATTTTTTGCAAAGGCTCATTCATAAGCATTTCTGGAACCGTACTTCACTACTAGAGCTCGATAAGCGATTCAAAATATTTATCTTTATGAAATTCGCCTATGAGCTCTGATGGAGTACCCATATGTGGATATACTATTCCGATCCACGACTTAAAATACACACAACATTAACATTCCCTTTCCTAGCCCGCCACTTCAAGATTGGCTAATCTGGAGTTCAAAGCAATTAGCTTGAGCTTAGTACTCGTTTTACGAGTATAGTTTTAGAACCGCTAGTCGAAGCCAACTGAAGACTTCTCTGGAGTGCGCATCAACAAGTTCGATTTATTCTTGGTTTCAAAAGTTATATCTATTGTCTTAAATCACACGATACTCCTCTTCAAATTTCGATTAGTGAATAGCGAGAAGTTCTCGAGCTCTAGAGCATCTTCAACGTCACTAAGGCATATCAGAAACATTGCAACAATTCAGATAAAGAATATTGCACTGGAGCTATCGTACAATGAGTACTTGAAAAATATCCATACACATTCACATACGGCTCGGATTGATGATTACAGTGGAAGAAATATCATACCGAACCATCTACTCATTCTCGATCAACGGAGACCTCAAACCGGGTCGTATTCATGATTTATTGACTACATTGATATTTTGTGTGATCAATGATTATAATTAATTATTCGGTGCTTATGCCAATCATTTGAAACTTCATGGTCGTTTTTCTGCGGTTATACTGACAAAATAAATTCCGATGTAAAAAGGTTGCACAGAAACGTGGGAGCAAACGAACTCGCAAGTTTTGCACGAAACTATCCTTCAAAACAGTCTTATACCTCTTAAACCTTTCTAATTCTTGCTTAAAGTAATTCTAAAAAGAATTTAGGAGAGGAATGATGATAATGAATTAAGAGCGAAAAAATTAGTCTGAACTACTATATCCGCAGCAAAAATAGGGAAAAATAATCTGAAATTGAATTATTTAGGAATAAATTACTTCTTTCTAACTTAAACTGATTCATGAGAGAGAATTGACTTACTTGATAAGCTCATTTCACAAAGAATTTTTAATGACTGACGTTCATCTATGCTCTAAAACTGATAGAGGTTTTGTTAGAGAGACTGAAATTTAAGAAATGTCATTCGGGCTTCATTCTATTTCATGCTTTCAAGAGATTTATTTTGTTATGCGAAAAGTGTCCTATGGATCATAAACGACAGCAGAGTAGACAAATCCGGTATATAAGTGGAAAGGCACTGAATGTAAAAGATTTAGCTAGTGAAATTGACGAAGGCATTCGAGAGAAGAAAAATTCGATGTGACTACTATCCGATTGATTCAGGAATATTTTGATGATCATTGAATGATTGCTTGGATTTTTAATCAATCGGTAATACGACCCTACCAAAAACTGCTATGCAGACTCATTTTGAATTCCGATGGATTCGATGCCTCCAACTTTTGTTCTTGCCCGGACTTACTGGTTAATCGAAGATCGACTGCAATTTTATTAATTTACTTATGAAATTCATCAATGTATCCGTGAACAGCGGCGGCATTACTAATTACAGCTGTTAGGTCGAGCTATAAACTATCAATGTGAGGTTTAACTTCCCTATGTTTGGTACGTGGGAGTCTCACCGCGATCATTGGTCTCAGAAGGAATTATTTTATTAGGCATTGAATTAAAAAGCATGTAAGCCATTTCTACCATCTAGCCCGTACATTAGGGACGATGGTTAAAAGCGGTAGCAGGTACTAGTTATATTCCCAGAAGATAAGCTTCAAGTCGGATATTTTAATAACCCCAGACGACCTCCTTCATTGTAATATCGTGCTCTCAGAGCCACAATCAAGCTTCTTTTCGTGTTCCATGTAATAAAAGTTGCAAACTAACACAGCGGTAAATTAATTTCAAATTCAATGGAGCTTCGAACTCTGTAAAAAGCCGAAATGTGTAACACTAGAAATATCTTGATGATGAATGTCCTGCCCATGTACTTTTGTATCTGAATATCGATAAAACCAATGTTCAAAACTCTATTCCGTAACAAAAAAAGAGGCGGCATTGGATCCAGTCATCTATTTCACAATGCAACAATAGCTATGCCAAAACGAAATCTGTGTTCTGTATGGGAGAACCTAATTTTCACCAATTATTCAGTGTTAACCTATGATAGAAAGAAACAGCAAGAGCTGTACAGCTGTCTTTGAATAAAAATACAATTACGCAAAAGCTTTTATTGTTCTCGCTCAAAGTCCCAACTTTCTATTGTTTTATACTGATTGGTTTAGAAATTTCGAGAAGTAATGAACAATGCTGTCATCATGCCTTACCGTCTACGGGAAACTGGGATATAGAACTGTGGCATAATAGCAGATACGTTTAATTACAACTCTTGTATAGTGTAGAGTCTCTTGCAATAGGACCTTTCGCAGTCATCGTTGCAGCTCTGCATTGGATCTCTAGGAAACCTTTTCAAGATGTACTGGCAGGAGCAAGATGTAGCTAAAATGAAATGGACTATTGAAAAGTAATCTCATAGGAACCTAGAATACGCAACCTGCCAGGGATTTTCCGAACGTATCGCTTATTCTGTTTTATAAGCTTAAACTAAGAACGACTCTATTCAATGATTCAAGTATGTTTGAATCTCATATAATTTCCCAGCCTTTGCTTCAATCGATGCTTCTGCGATTCGAGTGTTTCTACTAGCCATTGTTTTACTGTAGCTTCTGCATTAAATTAAGATGCCTTTTAAAAAATGCAGCTGCCGGAACGAATCACGGTAGTTTCGTAAGCAAGCTAATATGAAGGGGCGTCTGCTTCGGCCTTCCGTTGAGTACTGTCCGAATCAAATTTACTACTCCAATTTAAGTTCGGTAAAAGAAATGAAGCTAACACAGACAGCTGACTTCCTTAGCTGGTTTGCTCGTAATTTGCTCGTATACAGAATTCGAAATACGAACCATCAAGTTCATTCTGCGGCATGGCAAGTACCTGCAAATGTTCCATAATTGGTTCTCGTCGACATCCTTCTCGTCAGCAAGCCTCAAGTAGATATGAAGCTGACCGCACTTGGAAAATAATCGCAGCAAGCTTTGTAAAATATTGAGAGCAGAATCGGTTTGACGTTCACAATGAAACTGGCTAGATTCGCGAATAATGACTTCGTTCAAGTGAGGATTCGAATCATTGATGGATTCGAATACACCCGCATTTTCAATGGAACACATTAAGTCTAAATTAAGCTTTCTCAAGTTGACCGTCGAATTTGCTATTAATTGCACCTTCAATCTCGAAGGAAGAAGATTTCTGATTCCTAAATCCTCAAGTACTCTAAATCTTGAGTTCGCAAACATATTATTCATGATGTCGTCCTCAACAAACAAATTCGCATTTTCAACGTAAAGTCGGCGTAAGTTAACGCACCGTGCCATTGCGGATGCACTTTCTTCTCCAGCACAGTAATACTTCTGGAAGCGCAGATAATCAATCAAGGGACCAACAACATTGATATAATCCCACGTTGTTTCATCCTCTTCCTAATGGAATCCACCCCAGCCAAAATCGAAACGGATTACGAAAGAGGTTCGTAGGTTAGTGCACACTTTCGCTACATCGCACAATTGGCCTAGACTTAAGTGCTCTACTTCAGCTCTAACCAATTGAGGTCCGTACGAGCAAAGCAACACTGTGTAAGTGGTTTCTACACCCAAATAGCTCAATGAAAGGGCAGATAGTCGTCTGCAGTGGGTCTGAATCCCGATCATCACGTCTTTAGGTTCCTTAATACGAGGAAATCCAATGCAAAGTTCTTCCAGTGTCTTCCCTACAGATTTCAATACCGTGATGAGAGTATCAATGTATCGAAACTCGCAGCAAAGTCGAAGTAAGCCCTTACAAGCGTTGAACCGAGTGAAATTTTCCATCGTTATTTGGCAATACCGCATCGAGCGTAGTTGAGGCCCGTATCTCTCTACCAATCTAGCCCAGATACAACTGTTTGAGTACTGCCTTCCAAGCACTAGTGATTCGACGTTGGGGCAATACTTTTCGACAAGGGAAACAATTGACGTGTAATCTTCACCTTTAACTTGATGATAATAACGACTTACCTTGATTGTTTTCGCAGAAAACGTGCAAGCATTTAACACATGTTCAACACGCGGAATTGCCGAATCAGCATCGTAGGCAGAAATGGTAATAGTCGATTCGAACACATCATATTCTGTTCTTTCATTCTCGTTTCCAATGTCGAACTCCACAGTGTCAAAGAGGAGTGGCGCGGCTATGCGAAACGGACTCCTTGCGGAACAGGTCAACGACGGTTGCAGCTGAGCTATTTTTATAAGAACATCTGAGGATAAGGAGTCCCTATAGGTTTGCTGATATGAGCCAACTGTTGGTGCACGCGAATGGTTTTCATTCAAGATGTCCATGGCAGGGCTCACTTTTGTACTCGAGTATGAGTTACGGCTGGATGATGCTCTGTACAATAACAGATACAATAACTGTGCGCAAGCGTCAGGCGAGGGATAACCGTGTGCACTGTCAGTGCTTTTCTATGACGTCAACCTTAGCATTAAATAAGTGAAAAATACGCCTGATGTCCCACCTTTCAGGGCTCTCCACTTTTCCGAAACGTACAGGTCTCCCTATCTAAATGGCACATCACATTCGTGACTATTTAGAAATAAAACCGTTTTCCTAAAATTCGGAATATGTAGCGTACTGCTGCAAAAATCATGGATTCAATATGCCACAGCTATTAACTGCCCAGCCTGTAAAATTTTATTAAATCCAATGGGATTTCAGAATCTGATTTTCTGCTCACCACAATCTTGCGCGGCTTTAAATAATTGCTTGCACGCTGCTGCTGTAACATTGCAGGCCCCCTTCACTACCTAGAGAATTGGTTTAATATAGCCTATCACAAGGCTCTACATCTTAAGTCATAAGAGGAGCACGGCAAGAGTGTGTACTTAGAAACCACGTGAAATATCCAGCATGCGCCAGATGTTACAAAACGAAGCAGTTATTTCATTGACCTGGCTGAAAATAAGCGATCTTTCGTTACATAACCGCACTGCTCGAGAATTTTGCGTTTCTTCATCCCTGAAAGCATCGAAATATTGCTATTCATCAATTTCCGAGTACGCTATCTTGTCGTAAAGAGTATAAGGGGCAACCAGAGCTACCAATTATCAGAAAAGAAGCCTACGTGAGCCATCATGAAGGTTTCATTCGAAAGAAACAGACGGTTTGGACGCATTTTTCGTTTTGGACTTGAAAACAGAGGTAATGGGAGAACTGAAGCAAAAAGAGGACTGTGTCCGACGACCATGCAGATCCTAAGTTGAACGTAAATTATGTACTCATTGTAGTCAGTTTCCTCGCCAATAGATCAGATGAGACATGATCAGGAGGTAAAATGTGCAAACTGCCCCGCTGAACCAATATACGTAACATCGATTAAGTATGAGCAGTTTGGGGATAGAAAGGTAAGCCTGCACCTCTTAATTTCTCGAACTCAATCTGTCGTCAGGAACTGCAACTTGAATGGTTCACTAAAAAGTGAAGTTGGGTATTTTGGTAGCAAATACCTCAGAATAAAATCAACCTTGGATGCAGTAGATCCAGGATTCGATTTCCAAAAACCTCGACCACATCGAACTCGACTCAAACAAGGCATCAGAGTTGTTGAACCATGGGCGAGCTCGCTAATTAATTGGTGAGCTTCGAAAAAGGGTTGCGAGCACAAAAAAGTCGTCACTTCCAGAAAGTGGGATTTGAGCGAAAACAAATTTTTGATTGCAAAAAGTTTGCCATACTTCTTGAACTTCGAAACCATTGAAAATAAGAGAAAGTGATAAATCGTGGTCTAGGATTCAAGTAGCTGGAATAGAGAGAGGGTTCTAATTAACAGGGGTGTGGAAGAATGAATTCAGCATTCCTCTCCCTGAGCAAGTAATTGTACTTATGTATTTCAAGTGAAGCTTATCACTGAATTATTCTTTCTCGGTGTTTTTGGTACTCAAAATTATTTTAATGCACTAAAATGGGCAAGTAATTTATTTTAGTATCAACCCCCAACCGTTGTGAGCGCCTATTTTCGATGCTGAAGACATTGCAGAGGATAATCTCATATCTGCATCGCTGGCAACCTTAGGCGAAATTCTTTTTCTCATTTTTATCTCGAATCAAAGAATAACATGCGATTTAAACAACCTAGAAGTTGGTTGAGTGAGATAATTTACTTGGTATTCGCAATAAATTGCTTGATCGGTACAATCGAACTTATTCACCTATATGATTCAATCAAATAAATCTATTTGTTCTAATCGTATGAGGTAAGAATTATTTATTATGCCGAGGTTGATTCAACAATGCAATCTATCGCAAAATGGTTTGTGAAATAGTCAAGAATTTTATTTTCCACACCCCTGCTCGTTACTTCGAAACAAGAAATTAATACTAAGAACATTATTGTGATAGAAGAAATAGCTCAGACTTGCAATTTCGTGCTTTTTAGAAACAAGTTCATAAATTCCAACAGGACTGAATACCAGCTATAGCAGATTATTCGATGGTCTTATAAAGGTATACTCAAACCAATGCAAAGCATATGCTCACATGCTACCCTTGAATTTATATTAAAGTGTTTGGTGGAAGGTCGGCCACATGTTAATATAAACCTACTTATTTAAGCAGTTAATGACAATAAAAATGGGGAATCGTATTTCACTTCTGGAAGAACTACGGCTTTGCTCGCAATTTCGACTTTTACAGCTTTGCGTTGGATCCAAATTCTTTACCTTTTTTGATTTTTGCTTCTAACTTTAGTTGTCGAACAGAAACTCTTCAGAAAAGTTACATCTGTTACTGAAATGATTATTTACGAATGAAAAGTAAGAAAAGGAACTTGTTCTAAGCACGTTATAGTCTTCTGATGCAGCGATAGTCGCAGAAAGTGAATTTGTTATAAGCAACAGACAATTGTTTTATCACAATGGAGACAACCAAGGTAAGACTTTTGAGATGAATGATTTGAACTTTTATGAATTAGAGCGTAAGAATCTAGTTTTTCTAGGAGTATACATCTAGAAATACTATTTTGGAAAATACTTTGTTGATTTCTGAGCAAATATGAAGAAAATCATCTTGTAAATTCATTGTTTGTACTCCTTCGCACTCGCACTATTGATTAGAGCAGTTCATGAATTCAAGTTTTAAGTGCAATGTTTGGACAGTTCGGTTTCTGTTCGAGATTTGGAAGACCACACTGTGCCAAACTCAGTCTTCTATCATCGGTCATGTGTCGTCTGATGCTTTCGGTTTGGTTGATCTATCGGGTTGGAATCTCATTTTCTATAGCATTTAATACCGAGAAATTGAACATGATGGTCATGGTAGTGCTTTATTTCACTGTTTCCAGCACTTTTATCCGCAATATATCAATGTTGTACAGCAAAGTGAATAGCAAAGTATCATGCGTCTCATTGGTTATACTTGATTTCTTCGTGATTCATTAATTTCGTGCGGGTAACTTATAAAAATTTACGACAAGATGTTTCATAAAACTGTAGTGAAGACCATTTCTGTAAACTATGATCTATTTCATCTCAGCTATGAAATTCATGCTTGGGCTGATTGACTCACAACAGGATTTGTGCTAGACAAATATATGCGCGATTGGCGCATCTTCAGTAATTTATTTTGTTCATTTAATTTCTAGCTTGGCTCATCGTCTGCACGTATGAAAATTGTAGCGCATCATTTCATATATTCTAATGGACGTTTGATACTCCCCGAGGTTCATGGGGGAAGAGATTCTAGTGCGATTCAACGAGTCATTCTAGTGATCAATAAATACCTTACTCTTACCTTCATGGATTACCTTACTGAGAATTTATAATCCGTCGGTGAAATAGTTAACCTTGACTGTGAGCAGGCATGCTCAATGTTCGATAAAACACGATCAATCATTTCTGTACTCCTGATTCGTGCAGACCAATTGGAATAAGCACACACTTGTTTCGATAGTCAAACGTTTGGTTCTAATATTAATGCTCGTTGATTTGTGATCTCGTGGTGTGACAAGCCATATTACTCGAAGCACACGGATACACGCGCGAAATACGAAGCGAATGAGGAATTTGTTGTTGCTAACGCTATACTGCAACAAAATGTTGGACCCAAACACGTCTTTCCGACAGCACGGACGACGATGGGTAAGGATTGTTTACAGCTCTTCGATTACGTTCTCGAACTAGCACGGTGTCGAAATATAGTATACCAAATGTTAAAAAGATACCTACGGTATGGTAGCGAAAGGTCCATGATTTAGGTCATTGTACGCGGCAGAAAGAAGTCGAGAACGTATCAAACTGTCAGATCTTAGTTTATCTACAGAGAAGCAGCCGTGCAGAAGTTGTCCTTCTGAATGTTCTAGCGGTACAAATTCAAAGCAAGCATATAAGTAAAGAATTTGATTTCGTCCAGTTGTGATTCTACGAACAACCACTGATATGCAAGATATTCCTGCCCGAAGGGTCGCCGCAGAAATACGCTCTACTTGCTCTAACGGTTAGTTTATCGTGCCAGGCTGAGGGCATCAAAGATATGGCTTGAGTTTCTAGAATCGAGCAGAAATTGAAATTTGAAACTAACTTGATCAAATATTATAGAACCGAACTACGATATAGCATAATGCACTACGTTCCATTATCAAAGATTTATTTACAAAATTTGAAGAAGCTTGGAGCCAAAGGTTTTCTGGGATGCGATTAATTTTACGGGATAGCTCGTACATTGCTACTTCGGCTGCCGGTATTCTGAGTGCCGAAGATAGATCATGACTATTTTTAGTATTCGTCACGTAGAAAAAGTGTTAGACACAATTCTATTGCGATACTAATTCATTTCCCAAAAGAACAAATGTAAAAAATCATTGAGAATTTATAGTCAACAGTTTCACACAGTTCAGTATGAATTTTTGAATTAAATTGCTGCCTAGGCTTAAAACATTGTAACTCCTAACAAATTCCAATGTTCTCGAGAAGTAATGTAAGTTAAAAGTCACAACAATAATTCGAGCTATCAAGTGCCTGATATCGAAAATAAATAACCAAGCTTTAGGAACGTTGCCGAATTATCTGTTTTATTTGAAGAAAATTGCACAGCTATTATGGTGAATCTCCTACCGCAAATGTGCGTCAGAAAAACGTATACTGGGTCTTATCTAAGTGCAAATTCTTTTGCAGGTGATTGGTTTCAGCAGAAGCGAAGAGCACTGCAATCAATTTTCCGAGATAGTGCAATTTTCTGGGTGTAATAATCGAGGATAGTAATTGTTAGAGGGGGTCAATCATAAGCAATATGTGCAGAGAACAAAATGAAAAAATTATTTTTGAGTGACGAATAATAGAAGAAAGGCCGGTAGAAGATGGGACTAGTACCTTTTTGGGAAATAGAAAGTCATGTTTTTAAGGTTCTAGTTGCATGAATGAAATACATTTCCCTGGATGCAATCAAATTTCTTTAGCATTGACTTCAATATGACTTCTCGGACATGTTACCTTTTACATGTTACGTTTCTTTCTACACAGATTTCAAAGAGATTTAGATTTCACGATTTCCGATCAATCAAACTAACGGAAACCTTCAAACAAACAATTTTAGTTCATGATTTTTTATTGCGAATCTATTTATAACTATCCCCACTTCTTCTCCACAAATGTTGCCAAATGAAATTTTTAATAATGTATTAGATAATTTAAAAGTTGTACCGCTAGGATAAGCATACAATACAATCATCACGCTCTTAGCATTTCCATTTTAGTGTCAGTTTTGCCTTGCACGAAACTCAATACAAGATGAGTTTGCATATGCAGCAAAATCTCCAGTTTGGAAAGAATACCAATCTTCTCAATGAAATTTTTTTAGTGTTTGAAATGATTACTACGTTGGTAATCATCTGAACTTGATCGCAACCGTGAATGAGTATGAGTATTCTGTATCTGAGTTGTCAAAACGTTATATGAAATGGTTATTTTGGAAAATGAGCTCCTCACGTATGATTCAAGAACTAATCTCGAGTGAATTTAAATTTGTAATGTGCCAAGAACACTGAAACAAATCCATTATTCTGCCTTCCATACCGTGACTAATAAATAAATCTATTGAAATATTGCAATATACAGTATTTCAATCAAATGTAGTTTGCGTCAACTCTGCTGAAATCGATTCAGCTTCAAGTTGAGAAATTGTAATAGCCGAAGTTTTATTGAGTTCTCCTTCTTGAGCGACTTACACAGCAACATTAAAATAGAAAGCCATTTTAATAATCGCTGCAGTCCAAACAAATCAGTTTAGCTTTATAAGTTAACCGACATTTTACCTGGTGGGTAAGAACCATATGACTCAAAAGTGCAACTCTAATGAAAGTTTGGCAAAACAATTAACGCTAGTAGAGATATGTAACTTTCTTAACTGGTTTGTCCATATTTTGCTCGTATACAGAATTCGAAATACGAACCATCATGTTCATTTTGCGGTATGCCATGCACCTGCAGATGTGCTTCAATTGGTTTTCGTCCATGTCATCTTCGTCTGCGATATTCAAATAGACACGCAGCTTGCGGCATTTAGAAAATACTCGCAATAAGCTTTGCAAAATTTCAAGAGCAGTTTCAGCACGTCGTTCACATTGAAGCCAACTACATTCGCGAATCGTGACTTCGGCTAAGAGTGGATTTGAACGGACGACAGATTCAAAAGCATCCCCATCTTCAATGGAGCGCATTTTTTCAAACTCAAGCTTTCTCAAGTTCAATGTCGACTTCGCGATTAATTGCAAATTCAATTTTGAAGGGATTAGTCCGATGATTTCTAAATCTTGAAGCGCTCTGAATCTTGAGTTCGCAAACAAATTATCCATGATTTCGTCAGAAACAATGAAATCTTCACTTTCAACGCAAAGTCTGCGTAAGTTTACGCATCGCGCCATGGCGGATGCGCTTTCTTCCCCAGTGCAAGGATATTTTTCGAGGTGGAGATCATCAACCAAGGGCCCGATAACATTGACATATTCCCACTTTGTTTCATTCCAGTCTAAATCGAATGCGAAAGAGGTTCGTAAGTTAGTACACACTCTCGCTACATCGCGCAAGTTATCAAGACTTAAGTCTTCAACATCTGCCCTAATCAATTGTGAGCCGTAAGAGCACAGCAGTGCTGTATACAGGGTTTTCCCAGAATACGGCAATGAAACAACAGATAGTCGTCTGCAGTGAGTCTGAATCGCGTGCAATAGATCGTCAGGTTTCGTACAACCCTCATGTGTAATACAGAGTTCTTCCAGAGTCTTCCCTACTGACCGCAATACCGAGAAGAGAGTATCAGTTAGTCGGAACTCGCAATGAAGCCGAAGGATCCCTGTACAGGCGTTGAAACGCGGTAAGTTTTCCACCATTATTTGGCAATACTCGATTGACAGCAGCTGTGGCCCGTAGGTCTCCACCAATCTTCCCCAGGTGCAAATATTTGAGTACTGCCTTCCAAACATCAACGATTCCACGTTGGGACAATACTTTTCGACCAGGGAAACAATTGGCGTGCAATCTTCTCCTCGAACTCGAGGATAATAGCGACATATCTTGATTGCTTTCACGGAAAATCTGCATGCACTCAACGCTTGCTCAACGCGTAGAATTGCGGAAGCTGCATCACTAGCAGAAATTGTGATAGTCGACTCGACTACATCACATTCTGTTCGTTCGTTTTCGTTTCCAATCTCGAACTCCACAGTGTCGAAGAGAAGTGGGGCTGCCACGCGAAACGGACTATCTTCGGAACAGGTCAACGAGGGTTGCACACGCACTATTTTTGCAAGAACTTCTGGAGGCAAGGAGTCCAAGTAGGTAAGCGATTTGTTTTCATTCAAGATGTCCATGGTGCCGGGTTCGCTCTTCGGCTTGCGCTCGAGTGAGCGTGGTTTCGGTTGGATGGTGCCCGGCACGATCACAAATAATGTAAGAATACAAAAGCAACAGACTCAGCGTAGACAGCGCCGCTATGTGCGCTGTAGGTGTGTTTTCTTTGACGTCCAGCTCAGCATAAAATAAGTGGAAAAGATGTTCAACGTCCCGTCCGTCAGGGTATTCCACTTTTCTAAAATAAACCTCTAATTTGCTCGACCCTATGAACACTCCTCTATTTCCATTAAGTTCAAATTATTGGTTACAGCTCAGTAATAGATGGTTTTCTCAATTCAAAAGTCAAAACAACTGAAAAAACCATAACACTTAAGGGTATTATTTTTATTTGCGCTCAAGAATGTCGTCTATGAGCAACCTACTATTGTTCTAATACTATTTCTTACATTCCGAACGACATTTAAGACGAGAACGAATTTACACTTCACTCACATCTCGTCAACTTCGGCAATGTAGCATGAATGCTAATATACTATCCCTTCTGTATAGCAGCAGCAAAGAAAATTTCAAGTGCCGAATACGTTAATCCTGCTTGAAGAACAGTAACACGTTTTACGAAATTGAAATTTACAGCAATGACATGATTTTGTTTCAGTTATCCACGAATGCTGAGCAAAAATCTGTTTCATCGAATTGATGCTAACATCCCCGAATGATTAGCAATTTTTCATCGATAGAGAGCATAGCTAGAGAGCTTCTTCTCCATTTGTTGCGTACTACGGGTATAGAACTTACATTCAATAATGGAAGACAATACCATAGTTTCCGATACTGGTCAACCTCCAGTTCTTCTAAGACAGTATTCTAACGCTATCAAGCGGTCATAGGTACCCTCATTAGTAGGGAACCAATATGGCCCAAGCAGCTCCGTAATTGACTTTAGAATCAAGAAATGTAACATTATTATAATCGCAGGACCGTATTTTACTGTGCGTAGGAACGTAGGCTAGTATATATTTCACGTTAAATATAGTTAGTTACATCATGTTTTGAATAATAATTTATTTTTGATTCAGTGTCGCTTACAAAACAGATCCCATCTTTTTCAATGCAATTAAAGTTCGAGGTAGGGTTGTCATTTATTCGAATTCGAAGACTCCAAAGACTTCCTCAAGTGTAGTTATAGATCTTTCCTCTTCATGTTTGGACGTTTCGACACACTCGGTATACATCCAACCGTTTTCAATCAGAAATTGATACTAATAGAACATAGCAGTAACATCTCTTCTATTCAATTGAAGAAATCATAAGTTGAAATTACACATCACCCTCAATACCTTTGTCCAACTCTTCTTGATTGTTACAAATAACCTCCTGCAGCAAGAAATAGTGAAGTCCAGATATACGCCTATTACTTTTTCGAGATTTGCAATGCATTAATTACGTGAAAATTTGCTACAAATAGGTCATCAAAGGTTTGGACTACTTAACATTAGATTTTCATTTGTATTTGTGCATATCTAAATACCAATTCAATTCTTTGCAAGTACTAATTCCTTCTATGTTAGGTTGTACGGTGTGTGTTGCATACTAAGAATTATGGCTTTACGAATGTTCAACATACCTAATACAAACACTGCCTGCTATCCTTCATTCACATATCTCTGCAACATTGCTTCCTGATGTCGGTTAAGAGTGCGACACAATGACCAATTTAATGATCTTTTTGCCCTTCGTTCTGTATTAGGGAATAGGAATCTAGATTAAAAGTTACAATTCAATATGACGAATAATACTCGAAGAATGCTTTACTTTGACCCAAGAGGCAGGAAGAAGTCCACCGGTAGAGTGGCGGCTCATTTTTCTTCAGCAGATATTATCGGCCTAATTCTGAAGAAGAAGAGCTAAACCTTTTGCACTCTTCATACAGACCCAGGAATCGACATATAGGCGCTCAATAGCTTGTCTATGCCAATCTACTACTGGATTCACTAAATTTTGAAGTTGATTCATCTTTTCTTATTTGAAGCCTTAAATTGAAAGTTCTCAATAAGATTTCCACAGAAACTACTATGCTAATCGGTAGCAACGCATTTGAATAACAGATGAAAGATTTTTTTGGCTTTCCGGTCTTCTACAACGTAAAATTACGATGATTTTATGTCTTTTTAAACACCGAATACCTGAAGACAGCTGATGTTATCTACGTAGTTTTTATTAATCCGAGAAATCGGCACTTGAGGAGTAGATCTTTTCCCAATTTGTCGTCGAGCACCTTCACCCTCATGGAATGTGTACCTCATTTGACATCTTCCTCGATTGTATTCAGGTTTCCCTTGAAACAAAGACTCTTCAACCTGAACAGCTTCCCCATAATCACTTGAACCTTCTTATAAAATCAAAGACTTAGCTAAAAAATACTGTACAAGTTTAACAAATTAAAAAATTTTGGCTTCGATCATTAATATTTTGTCACCATTGCTCAATAGTTACGTATCCATGATTCCACAAGAATGCTAAGAGTGAGAATTTGTGGCAACGCATGTTTCACCGAAAAGTCTTCGTGTGTTATGAAATTAAGGAAAGCGATTCGATCTCCGAATTGTTGTCCATTTCCGACAGCCTTCTTGTTATACGGTACCATTGGAAGTTATCTTCTTTCCAACATTTTTTTGAAGAACTGAGTCATCGTCAAACATCCAGGTTTTCCGACGTTCTCTGGGCTTTGAACATATGTGCTTTCGATAAGTTGAAGCGTTGACGGTACGCCAGTGTTTTGTGGACATGGCATGAAACTTGCCTCACGAACTAGTCTATATCATGATTTTTCTGAATATGATGATTTTATTTACCCTCTTCATTCTGATGATGCTGCACTCTCAACCAACATTCCCTCATTCGACAAGAATAGAGGAAAGGAGTTCAAGTTTCTTACAGCTGGAATTCATAAAGAGAAACGCCTTGAATTACTTTCCATTACAGTATATGCAACTTCATTGGTAGGCATTCAAGGAATGTAGATCAGTTCCATTCAAGCAATCAGATAGAATTTCGGTATCTAATCCAATTGAAATCTGTTGAACTAACTTCATCACAGATATGGGGTTTATTTGCACGAGTTGCAAAGTTATGGTTCTAATACCTTCTGATTTCGCCAGTTATATTCCCTACGTCAAATGGCAAACTTTTCGTTCAATCACCGTTTGGATAGGCAGAAAATCTGATTGCCCACTTCTGTCGCTGCCGAAAAAGTCCTCTGGTAGGATACTGCAAATCCAATTTTTCAGGCTTCTACATTTATTTGGTATCTAAGAGTTAACATCTTAGACCGGATTCGGGTTAGAACCTAATCAGATTCAACTAGCAAATCTACGAAATGCTAAATGGTGCTGCAAGAGTTAAGTGCATGGAGTACAAATAAAAATACCAGTGCACTGTACAATACTTATGCGCTATGCCCTCAAGAGCATGTCACGTTAAAATAGTACAAAACAACTGTACGTACTAAGTTTTCACTTGGAATGCTTTGGGCTGCCTTCCTCGAAAGAAAGGAGATCGATCATTTTCTTCGGATAGGCAATTTTGTTGTCTTATCCAAAATCCTTCCTCGCTCAAGTAGTAATTCAATTAATTTATCCAATTCTACGATTACTCTATTATCTAGAGTATTATTCTATAATTGCGGCTTTTTCGAGCCAGGTCAGTCGTTGATGAATTGATTTGTGTATTCCACTTAAATAGTACCGTACAGAATGACCAGATCTGTGTAATCATCTACTGCACATTATCAGTTTTCTCTTATCACTGTTATCTCGGTCTGAAAACTGGAAGGGAACAAGTACGAGATTTTTTTCCATGTATATCCGAAAAATCTTCTGTAACTCAATATCGAATCTATTATTGTTGATGGCTATCAAGTACGGCATAGAGATCTAAATTTCTATGAGAACCTGATTGTACTAGCTTTTATTATTCTGCAACACTTCGATTATTTCCCTCTCCAATTCCAATTAAATAAAAATAAAATAAGTAAGAGCTACTGAACGTACACAGCTTGACGTGAGCGTTCTAAGAGTCTAGCTTGCACGGTCTGGAGCTACTGCTTTAGATTAGGTAGTGGTTATTATTCATGTTTTATATGAGCAGCCAAGAACTGGAGGTTCTGCGAAGAATCGGATTGCTCATATGGGTTAGCTCAGGCGCAGCAAACGAACGTATTGAGCATTTCGCAAGTCTCAATTCATTTAGCAAGCAATCATCGAATCAAAGACAGAACGCTAATCCCGAAAACATAGTTTTTGTAAGAGAACTCCTTGAGAAAACGTTATTACAGTTTGAAAGTCGATACAATAAGCAAAATAAATAGCTGTAGACAGTAAACGAGGTTGAGGATTGACTTCAATCGGTGCATATCCTTAAGAAGCGAAAATCTGTAGCGTCCGAAGCCGTTCCAGTATTTGTATAAATAACAGCAGATCAGCCTTATGTTTTCATAGTATGTATAAACATACCGTGAAAGCGTTAAATTGCGTTTTGCTTTGAAACATTCGTACTGTTCAGTTACATCATTTCACGTTTCAGGATTCTACAATATAATGTGGCGCAGCCGTATTTTTATGATAATTTTGGATTGATTTATTGTATGCCTGCGCAGTAAAATTTAGACATTTCACTCTCCGCCGGCTTCAAATCAGCGGCATGAAAAACCTAGTATTGTCTTTGTGGAAACTAGCTGAGATTTCAACATGCGTTTCACTTAATTGCGCATAATCAATATCCTCTTCTACCAATTTTTGTTCTGAAATAGGCACGCAAAATCCAAATGGTGAGAAGACGGGGCCATGAGCTTACCCATAACCGAGAGACATGCGCCATGATTAGTAAGGCAAAGGGAGTTTCAGCATTTTTTTTGTAAGGAAGATGGCAAAATCTACTGTTGCCAGCTCAAAGAAGATAGAAACGTAACATTTATATTCAACACTTGTGTGTGAGCATATTGCGATAGTTCGAGCACCTACTAGAATTCACTTTTAAGCCATTGGTTACTACATCGATAGGAAAAGTGTATTGTTTCTGCAGCTCTCTCCGTCTCTCTCTCTCTCTCTCTCTGGAAATATTCCAGATAACACGAATACTTCCACACTTTCAGAAATCGAAGGGAAGTAGATTTTGAAGTACAAATTATTTGCATGAATTTTGGCATCCTCCGTTTTGCAAGTTGGTAGATTTATGGAACTGATTGAGAGTAACATGAAAACTTTGAATTCACGGATGTCTTAGTTATGTGTCAAAAGGGAAGGGTACGAGGTCCTGGATTTGAAAGAATTAGCTCAAGCCGTAAATTATTAATCTCGAATCATCTTGATCCCCTCAACATTGGGATGCTTAAATATTTCTCTATAATACCGACTCAAAGCGGACAAAGAAATGGTCCGAATCAGTAGATAGTTATTGTCTCAGTCCCGGAAATAAAGATGCAACTCATATTTAGGAACGTTTTGCAACTGCTTCGCGCTCTGTGTCCGTTGCATTTCAAGTTAAAAGAAAGAGTTTCTCTTCATTCTCTTCGCTTGCAGCTTCCATACCAGGGCATCCTGGAGGAAACGCAATTGTGTGGTCGTTGTCTATAGTTCAGTCCTCTTCAAAGTTAAAGATAATGAGTAGAATGTCAAGAAGAGCTGTCAAAAATATTGTTTTTTTAACATATTGGAATTATTCATCCGCTGTATTTATTTGAGAACCAACGTTGTACGAATAATTTATTCTTCACAGATACTATGCCTGGTCATTTATTCAAGTAGTCATGAAATTATTGAACGAGTTATTCAACCAGTAGTACCGAGATTAGATTGTTTCAGTTTCAAATTTCGAAGCTTCCAGTGAAATCAGAGTAGCGAACAGAACGGTATATACTACTTGCACAGCATCGTTGCTGATCAGGATCTGAGATTAGGACGAAAATTGAGTGAATCAGAATATTTCTGCAACTTGTCCAGAAACAGTGCAGATTTCCTTTCTGACTTGTATTCTGAGTAATTCATATTTATTCTGTTTCAAAGATAACAGGGAATTTCTTATTCTCGCTCGTTAAGAGCTCACGTAATTTGTTCCGAAGAAACCTTCGACACAGTATTCTAGAAGAATAAGTTTTTCCCAACCTTTGAATGTCAGCGATGAGAAGCGCAAAAAATTCTGAGCTTTCTGCAACTTCTGCTGCGAAGTTTGGGCAGATAATGTTAGACTCGTTTTCGAAATGGGCAACAATCACTCTTCTCCCTCGAAGACCGTCCGTTCAGCAACGAATCAGTTTAGTCAAAATTTGATCTTGCTTGTGCCATGGACTGTACCAGGCCTCTAATAAAATTGGGGATAGAAATAAGGCAAGAATAGATGACTAACTTTCATAGCCAGTTTGCTTGTACAGAGCATTCGAAATACGAACCATTAAGTTCATCCTGTGACATGGCGAGTGTCTGCATATCTGTCTCAATTGGTTTTCGTCTGCGTTATCTTCGTGAACAACCCTCAAGAGGATATGCAGCTTGTGGCACTTGCAGAATATTAGCAATAAACTTCGTAAAATTTCCAAGGCATCATCAGCATGGCGTTCACAATAAAACCTACTTGATTCACGAAGAATGACCTCGGTCAAGTAGGGGTTTGAATCAACGATAGACTTGAATATATTCGCATCTTCAAAGAAACACGTCATGAGGAAGCTCACTTTTCTCAAGTTCAACGTCGACTTGGCGACTAGTTCTAAATTCAATTTCGAAACAAGAAGTCCTCTGATATCTAGATCCTCAAGCGTTCTGTATCTTGAGTTCGCAAATATATTACTCATGATTTCGTCGGAAACGACGAAGTTCTCATTTTCAACGCGAAGTCTGCGCAAGTTAATACATCGCGCCATGGCGTCTGCGCTTTTTCCTCCAGCGCAGGGATAGTTTTCAAGTCGCAGATCATCAATCAAGGGCCCGATAGCCTTAATATGGTCCCACTTTGTTTCGTCCCAATCATAATAAAATAAGAAAGAGGTCCGCAGGCTCGGGCATTTTCTTGCTACTTCACGCAAGCTGATAGGGCGCAAGCCCCCAACATCAGCTTTAACCAATTGTGGACCATAGGAGCACAGCAACGCTGTCCTCTGGGGCTCTGCACAAAAATACCAATAGTCATTCAGCCTAATCACAGATAGTCGTCTGCAATAAGTCTGAATCGCATGTAGCACGCCGTCAGGTCCCGGAATATCATCAAATCGAACGGTAAGTTCTTCAAGCGTTCGTCCTACGGATTGTAGCATCGAGATGAGCGTGTCAGAACGTAGAAACTTGCAGTCAAGTCGAAGTAAGCCGGTGCATGCGTCAAATCGCGGCAATCGTCCCACCACAATTTGCGAATACCTTATCGAACGTAGCTGCGCCCCATATCTCTCCACCAATCCAGCCCAGGTGCAAATGCTCGAACGCTGCCTTCCAAACGCTAACGATTCGACATTAGGACAATGCTTTTCGACAAGTGAAACAAGGGGCGTGCAATCTTCTCCTCCAATTCGATGATAAGAACGGCATATCTTGATGGTTTTCAAAGAAGACCCGCAAGCATTTAAGACTTGTTCAACGTGTGGGAGTGCTGAACAAGCATCACGGGCAGAAATTGTAATAGTGGATGCAATTACATCAAATCCAGTGCATTCTCTCACGTTGCCAATCTGAAATTGAATTGTATGAAAGAGAAGTGACGCGGCTGTGCGAAACGGACTCCATTCCAAGGTGGTCAACGACGGTTGCAACCGTGCTATTTTTGGAAGAACATCTGCAGGTAAGGTGTCCCAGTAGGTCAGCTGGTCCGGGTATACTGTCAGTGCACGCGTAATATTCAAGTTGCCCATGGTTTTGGGTTTGCCTCTGTGTTTGCGTAACAGAGTGTCCTCGTTACAAAGCCACCCCCTGCGCCAGTTTCTGCCAACGAGGCTTGTTATGATCGACGGCATCAACTTTTTTGAAATTCTGCACGCCCTAGAGCACCTTGAAATATTAATAATTTTGAGAGCTGATTTCTGTGCTGCAAAAATTTGAGCGAAAAACATACCGTTCAACCAAAAATAGCAATATTTTCAGCTAAAGTTACAATTGATTGGTCGACGCCTAATTTGAGCCCGTATGGACCAATGGTGACTCAGTATAGATATATTCACACCACTTGTCAAATTGGAAGACTGAGCGAAGTGAGCATGCACAATTTCTGCTACTTTTCGCAATTTGGTACTGATAAGCACCGTCCGAGGCCCGAGCCACCAGCGGGATTGATCTGTACGCGAGGTATAAGGGGCGAGCGTCGTGCCCACGATGTAGATGAAACGAGAACGTCACGCTCTCTTTAAGTTGCCTAAAGTAACTTTCTGCAGACACACCTCCAAAGCTGCAACAGCATTGCTTAACTAATTGTAATCCTGCTCGTCCAGGTTAATGCACCTAGAGAATATGTGATATCAAAGAGTTTCGGAAATGTTCGATGAAATTTACATTAATTAATCATTAGGTTCTAGTAGCTTATCTAGTTTAGCATGATGCTGAACTTGCAATAATCGTTTCAAAAACATTACTCTTTTTCTATCACTGTGTAGTGACATCACCTCATTCCTAGCCTTATTAACATGTCTCTCGATCAAAACAATCTCCTTCGATCAGTTAAACTGAAACGACTGCGGACAGTCTATAAAGGTGCTGAAGAAGGACTAGGATGAGGGACGTACTGTTTGATGA
>JAAUYH010079117.1_pt1 | contig 26534 bp, 20 predicted proteins | sample 7278061 | NCBI WGS metagenome assembly JAAUYH01 (sample SAMN14350203, study PRJNA611818) | marine sediment metagenome | isolation source: surface marine sediment (0.6m) | place: French Polynesia: Moorea | collected 2018-08
AAACAATAATTAGAGTGTGTCATAACTTTTATGAAAATTCGTATTATGAGCAAAATTTTATGTTGACGTCGCCAATTTCTACTCTAAAATCAATAATGATTCTTTTTCAGAAAATTAATGCTGCTCAATAAACTTGCAGGTTATGAGGAATATGTCTCCCATTTTGGAACTGTAATTTGGCTGAGTTCGTGTGGCAATTTTCTTAGTTTAGAAGACATTTTGCTTGAAATCAGTTCAAGTTTTTTGATCGAATCAGTATCTCGGACAATCTAAGTAGAAATGTGATACTCGATGAGCTTACTTTGAAAAGGCCCCAATGCCGCATACTATATTTTTCTTTGACTCTGTTATGTGTAAAGGGCGTTAAAAAAATCAAATGCCATTCTGTATGGGTTAAAATTCTTTTCTGAGAATCGACCACAACCTGTTCTCGTTTGAAAACAACTGGTAGATAACAGCGAATATGATGATGACGAATTATTGTAGTTTCGCTGTTTGGGCTTATATTGCATAGAATTTGCAAAGAAAGTAATTTTATTTCTTTACTGAATTTTGTAGACGGATAACTTCAGATAATTATTTGATTTATCATCTGTGGTTGGTGAAAGCTGGAAAATCAAAATATATAAGTTAATTAAGTGATGATCGTCTCTACTGCACCGTTTGAACAAGCCGTACTGAGAAGTAGGAGGGGGATGATGTAGAGAGAGAGAGCATAAGGGTTGTACTGATCTTCGAATGATATCAAAAAGCACGAGTTTGGAGTTTTTCCCAAACACATATGAAATGAATCTTCTAACGCACTCAAGAATTCACTGAATCGCTTACACCATCAAGCAAGGGAATGTCGGCGAAATTTGGATATGGATTGGAACCCAAGTACCAGTAACACTGTTCAAAATGAAACGAAAAGTTGACCCATGAATGATAATGAAAGATAGTGTGTAGTGCAGTTGTTTGAATTGGCTTTGGATCCTGAAATTGAGACTGTATTAAATACGGCACAAATCAAGAATTGTCTCAAAAATGTTCTACGAACAAGAACTTTTATTTACGAACGTTCTACGAGAACAAAAAAGAATATCCGAATAACTTATGTATGGAGTAGATAGCTTATTGAACATTCTATAGGTTCGCACTTCAATCGCCAACAAGTGCAGCTGGAAAGCAGAACAAGGAATTCTTTCATGATCCGCGGTTTTGGGACACCTTTTAGTCTTTGAATACTTCAACCCAAATGCGGGTCTTTTTCGTAAAAACATTTTTAAAACTAGGACATCCCATTCTTCCAAAAACCTTTGCTTCAAAAATAGTTGCAACACAAGATCAAGCAACAAAGGAAAAGATTAAATCAATACATTTTTAGTACGCTAGGTATCTCTGATCAAAAAAGCGGGTGGACCAGTGAGCAGTATCTAGGGCGCAATTTCCGGTCAACTTACGTACTCAAATCGTCCTCTGCATTTCAAATAGAATTTCTTTAGCCCAAAACAAAACTTTTAACTTGATTGTACTTCAGAATCTTTGTATTCCGTCTGGACGCTTATTCTTTGCGTATTTTATCTTCCTTGTCTATTCCTTCTCGATAGATTATAACATTCACTATATCTTGTAATTCTTTTCAAATTACGATCTTCATTTTCTTGTTTTTTGTGTTAGCTAGAATTTGCAACATCTCGTTTACTTGTATAAACATTATTGTTTCCAAAATTATGAACTTTTATCAGTCCGAAGGTACAACATGCCAAGAGAATTTTCAACAATCCTGGAAGGCACAATATCGACTCAAGTCGGGAAAAATGTGTTCTAATAAATAGAAAAGAACGTACTGCCTTCGATATTGTATTCAATCAGTAAATATTTTATTGTATGTGTTTACCTCCTTTTTGACTATAGTACCTGATGCATGTACCAAGAAAAACCCAACCAAGGGATCATTTTGTTTATAGTATTTGGATTTTATCTTAGTGTTTGCCAAATAGAAATAGGTTTAATTATCAAAAACTTTGATGGCGGCTCGTACTATTTTGGTATCTGATTTGATTTCATTGACATTCAGATCCGTAGTGGCGCTGACATCCGAACTGTTGGATGATCTGATTCAGCTGATTTTGAACGAGACACTATTTCAAATAATTCCGTAAGTCAGTTATTTAACGCTATTGTTTCACCCGATTTAACTTATCATGCGCTTTTCAATTTAATACACACCAAAGAAATGATAAAACAACTTTTCGGCAAACACTGCTCAATTGAAACAATTTGGGAACATAAATATTTGCATATTTAGATTCGTTCTGTTATCGTGAAGGGGTAACCAAATAGGTAGCATGAATTCGATACTGTAGTTTGAAGCAACTTCGATCGTAATGAAAATTTGACATCTTCCGTAACAGCGTCTTGAACCCTCGGGACACTGAACTGCATAAGCTATTCCTTGAATTTGCCAGATTTTAATATACTTTCCAATAAGACATGACTGCACAAATACAAGGCAATAATCTTTGACGTTGGTCCCTCGTATTTGTTTTCGTATCAAAGTTCTGAGATACAAACTTTGTATGTAATATACTTATCTTCTTTCTACAGAGATCAGCTCGAACAATGTTTAGAATTGCTTCCCTAAAACTTTGGTGGACATAGAACTTTTCCTTAGCAGAACCTATTGGAATAGATAGATTATCGTTTAGTCTGAGTGAAATTTGAAGAATCCAGGGTATTCCACGGATTATTTTTAATGAATTAATAGGTGAAGTAGTTTCAGACACTTTATCACAAGATTGCATCTTGATTTGCAGTAGATTTACTTCGATAGAAAATATGCGCTATTAGCTATTAAAAATAAGTAGAAGTCACCCGTCATCAATTCCAAAATTCTTTCACTTTGTTGCTTCTGATGAGTAAGATTGTGAATTCGCACGTTAGACCTAGCTCGAAAAGAAACAGAACTCAGAGTGCTTATGATTGCTACCGTTTGACGATGTTCGATGTCGGAAGCCTTAAAAACGATGTGCAGCTTACAAAAGAATTCGAATTGTCCAATGCTTTCTGAAAACTTGTTGAGCGTTAAAGCATTCATCTTGCAGGCTTATATGTTTCTTGCGCGCCTTTTGCCGTTTTCATTCTCTGGTTTTCTTTCGAAATCATTCCGCGTTCGAAATCAATATACTTGTGCTCTATAAATTGATTCAATTTGTCCTGTTTACTTTTGCGATAGAGTTGAAGATATAGAAAGTGCGTTTTTCGCTCGAGAAAAGGTTAATCGCTTGACGTCTGCAGCACAGAACGCGAAAAGCACTCTCAAAGCCTTTCATATTGTGATTTCACATGCTTTGAAAAATCAAAGACTCCTCTGTTATCGATGAAATTGCTTAAAAAATCTTCTGCCACTTCGTGTTACTACAATAGATTCTGAAATTACCTAAGGCAAGAGTGCATAACCTGCTAGCACGAGAAAGGGCCCCTCATAGGTCAGAATTTGCCAATATTTGGAGAGAAGTCATATTAACGCAAGGTCCAACTAATTTACCATGTAGAATTAGATTATCAAAGTGAACAAATATTTTTTGAAGATTCTACCTGAGATAGAGTGGTGAATGGATGCTAATTTCAGTTGTAATTACGAAAGCTTAAAAGAATATTTGATTATCTACTTATTTTACCCTACAAGACTGTTGCATGTAGCAAAAGAAAGGTGAGAATGCAACACAAAGATAGTACTCCGTATCAGAAGTATCAATGGCCGATCCTACCAGACGTTCAGTAGATTAATGAGTACTTCACAAGTATCCAAGCTCTGATTTCAGCACTTAATAGAAACTCTCCAATGTTCGGTGGCTCTATGAATTCTAAGTCCGTTACTGAACTCAAATGATAGTACTTCGAAAAACTGGGATGTTCAGTAGTTTTTGTTGCGTGGGGAGTAGCGCGACTCGTGATAGTCATCACAACTAAAACGACCGGATTTTTACGAGGTTTTCCCACACGCGTCGCACAAGTTGCACTGATTTGTAACGCGTCAGTAGAGTTCATCTCCTGCGAGACGAATGAAAGTGTGAATATCCTGACGAATATACTATTTTTGATGTGTCCTGTCCTAATTAAGGATTAGTCGTAAGGATTTTTAGTGCAAGCCAGTAGTACTTACAGTTCAATTAAGGCTCACACAACAGTAGGAGTATAGATAGTGCACGTCGAAATTGTGTCTAAGGTAAGATCGTAAGATTTTCCAAATTTAGAATAAATTATGGAAAGTTCAAGTTCACGTGCATCTGTAAGAAATAATTCTTTTCCGTAATTAAATGTAGAGATTAAGAAAAAAAGGGAAAGTGGTTAGGGAACACAAGAAGGTAGTAAATAATAGGAATAAAGGGAAATTGATAGGAAATACATGGAATTCGATAGAAATGTTAAAAAAGGAGAAAATAGGGTTTCATAAGGATTCATAATTCCTCTTGCCGAAAAAAGTAGAACTCACAAAATATATGCCATTTTTACGTAGAAAATGCAACCTTACTAAACAGTCAAAATTGAGTAGATACTACGAGCAGAGCTGATTCTCAGCAAGCTCATCCAATCTCAAACGGGAAGCCGAGTCAAAGGTTTATACTTAATTGAAAGAGAAATCGTAGTTTCGAGTATTCTTTATCTTGAGCTCAGAGCAATCAATTGACCGCAGCCTATTGATTTATTTATATGTACTAGGTAGTTCCAAACAAACTTTGTTCAGAATGACTGTAGTAGCTTTAAGGGAAAGGAATTAAAATTGATACGTAGAGCTGTGATTTTTCCAGTTTTATAAATTTTTTTGCGTAAATTAGACGCAATACTTAAATTAAATATGTCAAGTTGAAAAACCTTTAATAAATTACCGCTCTAAATGCAGCTGTAATTGAAATATGTGTGCATGTATTCACCTCATTTTTCGGGTCTCATAATTTCAAAAAATCAACGCTAGTTTCATTCAATGTCTCAATCGATTATTCTACCTTTCTTATATTTTATGAAATTTTTTTCTTTTCACTAAATTTTCCGTTGTCATCAAACAATTGACAGTATATCTGCGTGAAGTCTTGATTTTAGACCCCAAAAGGCATGCTTTTTCATATAATCATTACTTGAGACATGTTCTTTGAAGCGTGGATCGAATTTCGCTCGAAACAAGTACCCCGATTTATCATAAACTAGAACTCTGAAAGCAAACTAGAAGATCAAATTATGGACCCTGAGTCAGTTGAGGTGCTTTTTTTGTATCGATACGCACTACAGTTTAGAAAATATCACTGCATCGTAAATAACCTGTCTAGTATCTCACACAACTATTTCTCAGAGATGAATCTTCAACTCGTTGTATTCCGAAATTCGAATACATTTCAGAACCTGAAGAGATGGAAGTCCTAAATCAACAGAGATTAATTTTGCTGCGAGCAAGGATATGTACCTAGACTTCTTACTTGACTGATTAAATCCAATTTACTTGGTTCCTATACTTTTGCATTGGAATATGTCAAAGCCTTATCGTACCGTCATGTTTTGTGCTTGTTTTGTGCAGTACTCGTTACCAATGTTGCTTTTCTATCTAGTCGAAGTACCTTTGTTCTTGCAGTTCTTTCAATTCAACAACTGAAAGCAATCAGATTATTCTTGATTTCATAACGGATAGACGAAGTATTTTCTTTTTCCAAATAAAAAGTTCAAACACAGAATGGATACGGAAGTTGTGAAATAAACAAAAACAAGTAGATTGGATCCGAAAAATAGATCGACAACGAAAAGCAACCGAGCCTTGATAATAGATGGAACAAATAGACAGAGAAAGATACGGGCGAGAGACTTAAAATGTTAAAATATGCGAATAGCTACTGAAGTATTCGTCAACCGTTGATTATATTGAGGGGAAGAATGTATCGGAGAATATGCCAGAATAAAAAAAACTTGAAATAGGCAAGAAAGTTTTTTTACCAGCAACAGTTCATGATGTAAATATTTTGTTTTTTCGACTGCACATAACAAAGTCTGTCCAGTTAGGGTACGTGGGTAAAGAAAAATTTATACACCTAACAAGATAGTCGTAATATGAAAACAGTGTAGTCAATTTTTTCCTAAAAAGCAGTTCCCTTCCGTTCTGCATCTATTTCTAGCCTCGGCACGATCTTGCTTATGACCGGCTACGTACGGTCATCATCAGAATCAAGCGAAGACGCTACTCTTCAAATTAATCGAAAGTTTTGTAAGAGGAAACATGAATTTCGATGAAATACAGCAGATCCAGCTGGAACTCAAGTGACAGACAGGCAATCTAATTATTTGTTTTCATTGTTTCTGACCGGGAATGAATTTTAGGATGAGGGCTTCTTTCGTTTCGGTTTTACTTCCACTAACCACTACTGATCGATATGAATGAAATTCATAACATTTTTTCCGGCAGTGTCCTTAAAAACACAGATGGATGTGCTTCGATCTTTGTTTCGTCATACTACTGTTTAGCAGTATCCTTCACAGAAAGACCCAATGTTCCAAAGCCTACTTTGAAACACTCATTTCATCCAACAACACGAACTGTCGGTGCTGATAGTTATCCTCTTCTCGAAGGAATAAATTCTTCTATCTTCCTTGCTTCTTTTTGTTTCTGCCGTGACCTTCCGTGACGTGTGCAGTCAGCGTGCTTCCATTTCCTTTTCCTAGTGGAACATCGCTATAATCTTATGCTAGCCTACTATATACAGTATATGTAATGGAGTTCCCAAAATCCTGGCCGTAATGAAGTACGGTTGACAGCAGGTTTTGTCGGAACCAACCAGACTAACCATAACAGCATTTCGTTGTACATTGTAGATGGCATGGTAAATAACTCTTCAAAGAGCATATCCGAACAAGCTAGCTAATTTGTGCTTGTGTCGTGCGGTACAATACACCGTGTCGTCTCGGATGCTGATGGAAGGCGATGTTGTTGGAATATTCCCACTGCTTGCAGGTGTGTTGATGCTCGAATAGGGTTTTTCCATCTCGCCTAATGTCGATCAAGTAGGCAGTGATGAAACTCGAGGCGTAGGTTGACGACCTCTCACCAGCATTTAATCGCTGTGACTCAGCTCGGTTGCACATACAACACGATCAACAGAAATCCTTTCAATCTCCTCAAATTTCTATCTGAAATCGTCACTTCTGCAAAATGATCGCTATTCTTCAACTTACGTGTGCAGCACTTCTTGCCCTCATCGTCTCCAGTGCGAAGGTGCCTGCCGATGTGTGTTTCACTGAAACGCGCCGATGTTGCTACAAATATGGAAAGTGCGGCCACGAGACGAAGATTGTTCGCAACACTGTAGCATGCCCTTTCCGCAAATGCGAGAGGGTGTGTGAGCCACGCTGCCAGGCCGCATCGAGCCTTCGTCTGGAAGAAAGATGCACCACCGATAAGCATGGCAAGCGTGTGTGCAAGAATGTGCCCATCATTGAGAAATCTGGCAGCTGCACGGAGGTGTGCGAAGACAAGTGCACCATCGTTCCTGGCACATGTGCTCAGACCCAAACCATCAAGTACTACAAGTTTTGTGCCAACCTATCGTGTACTCCACCATCGGGCAATAGGACCACGACCGCACCAGTTGTTACAGATAGGAAATCGCCAACGGTCACCACAGTTATGGGCCAGCCGACTATTGCGAAATAATGGACCATTTGTTCATGGATCACTTTCCAAGGACGAAGCAAAATATGTTTCTTATGCTCGGAGACTGAGCGCTTAGGTGTGGGATAAAGAAAAATCGTTATCGCAGTTGAATCGATTCCAATTTCAACATAGTCTCTTAGTCGGCATAAAGCTTGAAAAGGTATTACCACGGTCCAAATATATTGTCACTCTTACAGATAAGTGACGTCCCGAAGTATTGCTGCTTTTCAAGCAATCTAGTTTGTATGGTGCTACATTTGTCTGAGTCAGATCCGAAAACGTTGTAGATACTACCAGCATCAAAGGTTGTCGCCGTGTCCTTGTCAATGCTTGCAGTGATCCTTTGCAATTACACTTCCGATTTCTCCTTTGATAATCGTTGTTTCAGAAAAGCAACTGGATCCGACTTGTTCCGATCGAGAGATGGCTCTCCACACTTGGGTTCTTTGAAGGCGTCGCTTTCATCACCAAAAGTACTGTAAACATCAGCATCCTTCTGTGTGACAAAGCCCATCTTTGATAACAAAGATCTAGAACTTCAACGTGGGCGATTTTCATGAATCGCGTTAGACTGCTTTTTTGAGGATGACTGTATCATGGTTTGATCACCTAATAGATGTGTATTCATTGAGTCGCGAGCGTTTTGCAAGCTTAAACCGGAAGTGTAATGATAATTTCAGGGAGAAGATTGTAGTAAGCGATGTACATTGGTGGCACATGAAATTGACTGGAAAGAGATTCTTGAACCGAAAAGAGTTTTCAGATTCGCTTACAGCGGAGAAACATACATAAGATTCTAAATCTATGAAAACAAGCCGGTCAACTACTACACGGGGCAGTACAGTATTAGAAACCTTCTTAGTCACCTAAATAAATAGCAATCGTAATGAAACTAACAGCAGTACTGCCTGAGTCAGATCCTGTGTTAGCAAATTGTCAAATAGTTCTACATAGTTAAAACGAGACCCTATAAAAACGTAGTCTATGAAGTTCAAGAGATAAAGCACATGTAAGACTCCTGCGCATCGTAGCTAAACCAGGGGTATCATGAGTACCGCCCATCCATATTTCAATGAATAAGCAAAAATATCTTCTAATGAAGACATAGGGACTAACACCTCATATATTTCCATAATGGGAGAGAAATCGAACTAGCAAAGTCGAGGCCGTATGAGTATCCCCCTCGGCAACTTGGAGCTTGAATTAACAGTTCTACAAAGCAATACGAAAATCGTCCACAGTCGAGAATGGCAACAATTCGAGGATTTTTAAATGAGAGGCTAAACAATTCAGAAAATAATCCAATTGATGGCTGCGATCCGCCGACTGAGGCATGATATTAACTTTTGGAGTCGAAAAATTATTGATTGGAAACAGCGTACGTCCTGTATAGTGTTAGCTAGTTTTTTTACCACAGCAATAGTTATACATCGCCCTCTTTCGAGTTCCAAATAATTTTTCTTTGACCACAAACCGTGAAGTGCGCAAGTCTGAAATGGAGATTTGAAGCTTTTTAGAATTACCTGATCGAATAAGAATTATCTCGATTCAGCCCACAAATCTGGAAGTTATGTTGTCAGTCATAGTACTTTGAGACCACGTTCGGAGATATTTTCAAAAGCGGGCCAGAGATTTGTGAAATACGGAACTGAGAACGCGGACAGAAAACTAGAAGATTCGAAAATAATGAAGACATTGATTCCGTATAGAGAAAAGGAAGACTACAGCCGGTGGAACAAAAATGGTTGAACGAGACTACCTTTCCCCCCAAACTGAAGAAGGTAAAGACAACAGAATGTTCCGTGTAGTGGTAGAAAGCGAGAACGATTCGTGCGTAGCTGTGGTACAAGTAACATACATTTGTTGTACAACAACGATGGGAATCGCTAAGCACGTGCGTAGGAGTTACAACTATTGACAACGTGAACACGCTGAGAAGATGACAGTGGCACCAAAGAGGTTTATGAGGCTGCGCACTCGGTATGAATGGATGAAGAGTCGGGCGTCAAATTTCTGGGATGTCACAAAAAATGCCTTGGCAATCGATTCCGTAAATCCTACTGAGCAATCGTAAAAAAAAGCGCTGCGTGCCGAAGTCAATCGCGTGGAAAACTGCAAGATTACGCGAAAGCCTGGTGTTGGACAGTGTTCTGTAAGTTGAACACAAAAGAAAATCACTGAGCCCCATTTTCACGGCAGTAAATATCGCGTCTTTCCGGACTCACCACCAGTTTATGAGGGATGCCGCAAAACTAAATCACTCAAAGACCTGCGCAGGATAGTGAAACTTGGCGAAGCACGAACGTCCTCGTCGGCGAAGGGGAGCGCAGCGCTACGATTACGTCACCGACGAGTATGGAAAAGTGTCAACGGCTATGTGGTACAGTATGTATGACCACCGCGATGATTCACAAGCTATGCGACGTTTTTCGATTTCATAATCACTTGGTGTTAGTCTTGCCGTGGCTTACATAACTGATCATCGCTGTCTCGCATGCAGCTGTTAGAACCGTGGGACGGCACTTGTTAATGTTGTATACTGGTTGTATTGTGAACACGTATTTTTTAAATCAGTAACCTTATGCATACACCGTTTAAATCGACAAAAATCGATAAGGCGATACTCCACTATTTTAATTCAAATAATTTCATTCAATTGTTCGTTCACTATCACTACCGCATTAGCACCGACCATATTTGGACAATACTGTAACGACAGTGCTAGAGTGTGCTTGCCTATAGAGTTATTCGAGTAGTGAATATGCCCTTCTTGAATTTTCGACAGATGAACAGCAACCGTTGTGTTCACTACATCGCAACTTGAATTTGATAGTAATTGATCGATAGAAAGGCATCGACTTTGCAATCATTGGCAGTGAACGCAAATCAAAGCAAAGGTACTTCGATTTTTCGTTTGCATGAAACACATCTTTCATGCAGCGTTCAATATAAAAATCTTGAAGGCATTAACTTTTCGGAAGAATCACATTATGTCTGACGAAATTCTATAGCACGCACAAATCAAAGTGATCAATGTGTAGAATGAAAATGCTGCGATGCAGTAACAATCAGAAGTCGACGCTTCTCGATACAGCTGAACGATTCAGAATAAGGAATCAATGATGCATCGCAACAAGTTGTTCGGCTGCAATGATGCAATGTGATGAAGAAATTGATTCGGAACAAAGGCGCACCATTTCTGTAGCAACTTGATTCATGTTCATGTTCATTTTATGCTGCAGCCTGCTGCATTTCATGCAAGAACTAGCCCAAGACAATGGGGCAGTCCCTCATCTATCATTATGCCTGAAGCAAGCTGAAAACTACAGTACAGCATGAAGGAGATTTCTGCGCTGTTTCTAGTCACAATGTTGTGACCTATCAGAATTTGCAACTAGTACGAAATTATGGCTTGCCGTGGTGGTAGTACTTGAGGACCTTGCAAATCTTGGTCTTCTTCGAGACGATCTTGCAATTCCTCTGCGGCACCTTCACGAACTTGAAGTAGCATTGCGGTTTGCAGACCGTTTTGCACTTCTTGTACGAGCAGTCATATGTCTTGTACACCTTGGTAATGTATCCACAGTCTTCGTACTTGTAGCAACATCTGGTACTTGCTGAAGCAGATATCCTTGTACTTCCAGGCCGAGGAGAACGGAACAACTGCAATCAGCAGAAGGGCAGCGAAGAAGAAACGGTTCACGGTGAAGGTCGCCATTGCTGTGATTGTGCTATTGTGAAGTGGTGGTTGCAACTAGTACAGTCCCATCCACCAATGCTACATTGCGTGCGTAAGTCGTACGTACTGTACCGTACTTCCAAAACAAACGATGCGAGTGGTAATCTTCGAGTTCCCACGATTTGGACGAATGCGTATGTTTTGCGTTCACCAATTCTGCTTCAGCTAGCGTGCGGCGGCGCATCGCACGTTGTAACGATAGCCAACGAGACCGCACCCGCGTGCTACGTACAGCACGGCGATAGCGCGGATGCAGGTGAAACGAAAGCGCGGAACAAAATTAAACGAGAAGAAGCTAAAATGCCAATAAAATTCAAGCGAGTCAAACACGATTGACATTTGCCGATTCTAATCTGCAGATACGAGCAATCGGCGGTGTTAATTGGACGACGCGCCAGAAATTACTGCAAGCAGATCTCGACGTGCTTGGGTGAACACCGATTCTCATACGCAGTAAGCAGTCCTGCACATCCACCCGTAGGTGACATTGCACAACACACATGGAGACGCTCAACCAGAAGGCGATGGTGCGCGAGGCGATGAAGAGCGCCCTCAAGCTGGGCCCGTACTGCTCGTTCAAACACCTGTTCCTCGCCACGCTCGAGGACGGCGACTACTTCGCGAAGGCGCGCCGATTCGGCTATATCTACTTCGTCGCCCCCGAATGCTGTACTAGCCCCCCGCCTGCGTGCAGTGCGTGCGCGGCCGCGGCCGTCGCGGCAACGTCGAGGAAGCGCGCGCGACGCCCCCGCAGCGTCGAGTTGTGGGTCACCGTCATGGCGCCCACGCTACGTGAACTCGACCCCGTGTTGGAGGAGGCCGTGGTAAAGGAATTGAGGACTTTAGGCGTCACCACTATTCATGTTGCGGGCACGACCAATCGAATTCATGTCAAGTTCAAGTACGAAAAGGCCGCTGACGCTTGGATTGCCAAGGGGAAGATGGTGGTCAATGGGAACACCCTCAGCGTTAACGCATGTCGTGAGGAGGCGCTTGTGCGCAAAGTTGAGCACAAGATTGAGGAAGTGGAGCGCGAGCGCGCGGTGCTCGGATAGTTGAATCGACTCGATGGCGGCGGCGGCGGTGGTGGTGGTGGTGGTGGCCATGGTGGTAGCGGTTGTTGTGAGGCGGTTGAAACATGCGATGGATTCCGTTGATTTTGGTGTGGTTTCGATGTACTGCGACATGTTGATAGTGTTATGGAGATGGATGTGGTAGAGGTTGTTGAGTAGTCATCGGTCAAATGTGGGCACCACAAGTAATAGGCGATGAATGTAACAAAAGAAGCGCACTTGTGAAAGGATACGCGCGATGTAGAAAATCATGGTAAAACGAAAACAAGAACAAGTTTATTCATCGCCTTGTTGCGTTTGGGTGCGAAACGAACAATTGTTGTCCTGTTTTCGAACAAGGCTGTGGGATGAACTTTCAAAATGATGAGAACCAAATTTCAAAGTTGAGATGAAGGTGCGGCGTAGGGCGGAAATGTTTCCTCTCATTCGCTCCTCGCACGACGTGAACGGTCATAGGGGAGCGGGCACGTTCAATTCCTTGGACGGCCTCATCAGCAAAGTTTGAAGTGAGAAGAAGAGGTTTTAAGAATGTACGTCATGGAGGCGAGGTATCGCAAGGCTGACCTCGACTGAATAATGCGTAGAGCGCGAAGGCGTGGGCGGGCGGTACGTTGTCGATGGCCGTTAGCATGGGAATCGGGAACTAGACAAAGTTTCAGATGGGAATGGAAGCAGATTGCGATTTGAATCGGACGAGCCGTAGATGCTTTTCCGTGCGTCAGCAAGGCGGATGGCGACCAGATGCCTCTATACAGCGGGGAGAACAAACTCACGTCATTGTTCGTGCCCGCCGCCTTGTCAGCGGACCGGCGTTGAGAGGACCCCCCGCCGTGTTCCGTACTGTAGGTGTTGCACGCCACTGCCGAGTGTCCGCCGAGTCGACGTAGTCCGATGGAGCGCCCCGGTGTTTAGCTATATTTCAGCTCTGCTCGATTGACTCGAATACGACGTCACCGCCCGAACTATCGCTAACATCCCGCAGCGACACCCGCACTTGGAACACGCAGCATGTTGCACCTTAGCCGCACGCACACGCCGGCGTCGAGCGCAGAAGCCCAGCCCTCGCTCGGCGGATCGTCCGCGTCGTCCTCCGCACAAACCCAAGAGCTACAGCAGCCGTTGCCCACCTCTGTGCGTGGCGCCGCCCCCGAGCTACGTCGCCTCATTCGCAAGCGCCAGAACAGTGAGTCGGCAAAGCGTTGCCGTCAACGCAAGAAGATCGAGGATGCCCGCGCCGCCGACGAATTGTTGCAGCAGGCCGCTCGGCTGCGCCGTCTGGAGGCGCTTGTGGGCGCGATGTGTGCAAGACTAGAGGCAACGCAGAACGCCCTCGCCACACTTTGTGCGCGTGCCGGTGTTTGCGCACGATGCACGGGCACCGGATGCGCGACCTGCACTGCCCCACCACCGCCACCGCCTCCCAACTCCGCACAAACCCCCTATTCACCTCAAAGCGTGCAAGGCGCCGATGCGTCGGCGCTCGCATCCAAGGTCGACGAAATCGCAGGGTGGAACTAGAGCTCGTGCCTATGACACTGATTTTCGATAACTTCCAAACTACACCGAACCAACTCCTTTGTAAATCTCTTTCTGTACAAGACCTATCAACTCTATTCTTATGTGCATTCCAACATCTCGCCGTGTTACCAGCTTAACGAACATGCAAGACGAGCTGCGAAAGAGAGGACACCTAGTAAAAATACGTGACGTTTCAGTCAATCGGGCCGGCACGCGTGCTTTACTCGCGCATATGGCGGTGCCGCATTCCGTGCCCGCTCTTGCGACTGAAAAAACGCTCGAATAGATCGTGATCAGAACAAAGCGTGGGCTAACTTTTCGGCACATACGCGACTTTCTAGCATCTACGTTGTGGCGAGCGAGAAGCAAGTGTAGTACACATCGAGGTGTGCGGATCTGCCAAGGCTGTTTCGGTGGTGCGGAACACGCGAGAGCGACCAGGCGGACTGGACTACGTACTGTACTGTATACGATTGCCCCATCTTCTTCTGTTCAAACTTGTAAACGGTGTATGCAGTGCATGCCTTTTTAAAATTTGCCGTAGGACAACAACTCCTATGTGTTGTCGCATCGTTTCTACACCTGCATCCCCCCAACTGAAACTCCGATGCGTGTGTGACGTAAGCCTCGCCGGCAGTGGTTGGCACGCCAACCCGCGACTTCTGGCACCTCATTGTTGAATCGTTCTACCAGCGCACGCCCGTCATACTACACGCTTCACCTCCTTAGTACATCATACGGTGCTAAAAGAGCCGTTGACACTTTCCAGACTTATTCTTCGGTGACGTAATCTTGGCCTTGCGCTCCCCCCGCTGACGAGGACGTCCAAGTTATTCGAATCTTGCCGCGTTTCAATCACTTGGCTATGAGCCGTCCAGATTTTTAAATCCACTGACGTGAAGCTTTGATAATCGATCGAACATCGTAATTATGACGCATAAACTCATAAGTGCATGCTCAATAACACTTGCTGCAGATATTTTTCTTGATATGCTTGTTTATGTTATGTGTGTTTCAGTCATTTCTATTCTTTACCTGCTGTCGATTACATCACAGATAGCGCGGTACCTTGCTTTCCTTTGTGTCCCACATTTTTTCGACTCATTCATTGCTCATGTTGAGCTATTTTTTGTTCTTTCCTTTGTTTACGATTGCAGCGTAGGATATACGAAATACTTGCGCTTGTAAAATTATTTGACAGCGCTTCAATGATTTAGTCACAAAAAAGTGTAAGGGAGTGCTGCGCGTCCTCGACAATGCCACCAATTGTTACTCTTGTCTTGTCTGCACTTGTAGCCTCATTACGCTCTCCAAGGCAAACTGCTGTCCAATCCACATCTCACAGTACTATATGTCTTTCGGCAGCTATTCACGACTCGTTCGATTTTCTCTTGTCTGGAACATTCATAGGTTCATACCTTCTATAAGCTAGCACTTCTATCACGCTACGTTTTCGCTCCTATCAACTGTAGCAATATCTGCACCATATCAGTAACTAGTACTCGTGTCCAGTATTTTATGTTCCGGTCCCCTGATATTTTTTATCACAACCATAAGTCAACTTGTTTCTCGCTTTGACCTCATTCTCTCTGGCGATACTGACCCTGTTTCTACTTTGCTCTAGATTCAAATATCTCAAATAAATGACTCGCGCAAGTTTACTTTGTTAGTACGTTTCTTGAATCCTACCCTCGCTCATAGACCGATCACCCGTTAACATTATTATCTGACATAAGCCCTATTCGTACTACTCTTCATCAAGAAGGCTAGAGGCATTTCCGACGTATTTCGAGCTTCTAGTCGTATACAATTAGAACATTCCAGCGACTGTTCCAGTTCGACTTGTCGTTTCGAGCTTGTTCCACTTGTTTTCCCACTGAAGAGGCTACATTACAGAACCAGTCCCAGCACAATATTTCGGAGAGTGCACAAGTGCGACACCAATAGTAATGCCTTAATGCCCTACAGAATATGGAGCCAAATGTATGCCACATGCAGTATTCCTCGATATCGTCGAATTAGAGCTGGGAGATCGCTTTCTGACATTATTATTGCCTCATATTATTTATGATGCTTCCTCGAACTGAGGGTGATCGAGTCATACTCGTGTTCCTCTTTTGAACGCACTGAGCTGAGCCGAGGGAAGTAGATCTGAGGCAAAGAAAACTTTCTAATTACAGTCATACATTATGCAGCAATAAGTTGTCTGATGGCAGCAGATTCAAAGAAACAGGCATTTTTTCGATAATGTCACACCAGAAACTGTTAATACTGAACTTAATTCGCAAAATTTTCCCTTTCATTATTTTCTCCGGACAAAATGACGAAAAATCGAATATTATGACTGCTACTCACATGATTCCGAGATCTCTGTGAAATGCACAAAAAATGTTTAGTTTGAGTTGAAAATCGATTTATTTATCAAAAATACAAGTCCTTCCGTAATCAAGCGCAGGATTTTTTATCCCCCAATATTCTGAATTGCAAACAACCGTTTAGTGGGCCTTTCTTTTCACGATATGTGGTCTCCGACAACGAATAAAAATATGTTCGTAGTCCATGAAGGCTATGGCAACACCAGTTAGAGAGAGACTACTTGATCGTCAGTAATGCTTAACTTGGTTTTGATACTTTTGAGAGAGAAGTCTAACTTAACGTAGGCGGCGGCGGAACTGGTGTAGAAAGATTTATTTTTAAGTTTGTTTTGCTCGTTATGCTATATCTAACAACAAACCGTCCTGTGCCCTCGAGGTTCTAAGCGTAGATGAAGTATTCATGTATTAGATATCGTTGTCAACTTGACTATACCACAATGATGGGTGCTTCGTACATTGCGTAACGCAAAACACTCAGCCCAGCCTGAAGGTAAGCAGAGGTAAATTTTACAAGTCATGAACAACTGTTTTCATTTCGAAAGCATTTATCCCTTCACGACATAATGACTATATTACGGCGTTACGTTTTACTCTTTTACTGATCGAACTTCCAACATAAGTTGAGCTTAATAGCTAAGCTTCTGTTGCTACATCAGAATGATTTTTAGAATGCTTCTACTTTAGTTTCGAATTTCTTCGACCAAAGTTTGTTCAAATAGAAACAGTTTCATTTCTTGGTCTAGCGAGCTCCAAGCAATTGTCCTAGACTTCAATTCATGCAAGAATAGTTGCATAAGCTTAGGGATCCATATTTGTTCTTACTATTTGATGTAGAACAATCTAGTATAAACCTTGAACTTCATCATGAATTCGAAGAAACATAATATTAGCTACCAATATCATAGTTGCCAATCAACCAAATCCTCGTATAGATTGAATAAATACAGTCTCTGACAAGTATGTTTTACATTTAAGAACTCGATCGATGCATTCTGAATAAACCAGTACACAAGAAACAGAAAACGTAAAAAAATAATCTGAAATTATTCCGTTTCGGAAATAGTGATGTTTGTTACTGAATGTTCTCATTCATCTATAGAATTGGCCACACTACCGATACCTAGAGTAGCTGTAGTATCCAGAATAAAGGATCATTCGTTCAAGAAGGGCGCAACTTTGGTTTCTTTTAAGCAGCTGACTCAAAGTTTCTTATGGATTGTAAACGATCGAGTTGGTAATACGCAGACCGCTCTACATTACTAACGGGAGTGTTAGCGATATGTCGCAAAATAATGCGTTTTTATGTTTGATTATGGAAGATGAGAAAAAAATCCTGGATAGGACAAGAATTTCGGTAAGACTTTTCTATAATTCTAAAATAAGTGATAAAACTATTGTGGTGTTATCCATTTTAGTTAAATAAACATGTACGACTGCTAAAATTATGCTAAATAATATGAAAATTGAGGAATAACGAGAACTAAATTCCAATGTAAGAGATCTACATTTCTATTCAGTTCTGAAACAATAATATTACCTATATACTAGAGTTCCGTGATGTTTAAAATGTTTACCGTGAACAGAAAGATCAAGTGCGCAAAAATCTAGCTTTCTAGAATATTGAGATTCTAGAGGTGCATAAATACGCTCTCTAATCGGATATAGATTATAGGACTGGATCTTCCTGTCATGCAATAATCTCAAAAAGGGAAAATTCTGTTCCGAACACTTCTTGAGAATTTCATTGTAACGTTCTAAGTGGAATACATAGAAATTAGAAAAATTCATCAAAACTAAATATGAAAATTTGGAACTTAGTTCGCATTTTCAAAAAAAGTCAAACTGCTGCTTCTTCAATCTGTGTCTTACCTTCCGGAGTTAGTTGATGTTGATTCCTGCACTGTTTCAGCCCATTCCAAAACTTTTCTTTAATTACACTTAAGTAGGAGTAAGTTTTCAAACTCTTTCTACACTCACGCTTAATTCTGTATGAAAATTTCCGTTTTAAATTAATTCTCTGTTTACATGCAAGTACTAGCAATGGATTCTTTCTCTAAGAACAGCAGATTTAACTATTATACAAACGAAATAGTCGATAATCTTATGCATTTAATGTAGTTCATCAAATTATACTCATTATACTTCATATGATGAAATTTACGAAGGGTTCAGCGATTCTTTTTACTCATCTAGCCTACCTACCATGATATCGGATGAGTTTTCCAGTTTCTGTAGCAAATGATATATTTTCGGAAGAACAGTTTACCCTGTTCATCGCTACGCGTTCTTAAATTAGTACGCGGAGTCAAATACAATACCATACTTATGACAGATTCTTGCTATTCCGGTGTATTATATCTCACTGCTATACGTGCTTGAAATATTCTTGAGACCGTTGTATATTTTTCTAAATTCATGCGCTTGTATGAATGTTTTTGGCACAATAATTATGCAGGTACAACATTTAGGATATAATTTTGCAAATCGGCAATATGTACCGAAACCCGCACTACACTTATTATTTTGCTTAATGCCATTAAATAGAAAATAATTTCATCTTTAAAGCCTGGCATCTGCTTTTTTCCCTATATAATCCAAAATCAAGAATACGAACATGCAGAATATGCGATTTGCAGTACAACGCCAGGGATATTTCATTACCTTCGACCATACACGCGGTGGAGATCATTCAAGTTTCGTCGGGAACATATATTTCTCTAGAAACATATCTGTACGCACCTCGGCCCACGTCGACTGCTCCATCCGATGCTCCTGAGAAATCATCCACCCAATAGTCGATAATCTATTGGTATGCACAAATGATCGTAATATTCAAACACACCTCAATTTTTCATAGATTTAGTTGAATAAGACCTTTTGGGAGCAATTTCGGTGACATGCAAAATTTCACATTAGACAGAATCAAAATATCCCGTGTCATTATACCATATGAAACATAGAGTAGCAATAATGCACATTTGATACTTCAAAACGGGCCCGTGAATTGGAAAAGCACCGCCATGTTTCAGGAACCCGTCCTGCATATGTAACTAATGTCTCTATCCGCAGTCGGCAATACAGTTGTTTTCAATAAATCGTATAAATCATGTCATTCAGGAACAGCCTGATTTCATTGCTGGTGAGTTCATCGGACACCCAGGCCGTCAATTCAATTTCAACCTTCTCTCGCGTGGTCTTTCCGGCTGAAGTCTGTGTATCAATGTTAATTAACCATCCTTGATTGTGTTTCTTCAGAACTTAGAGTAAATTTTGAACGTTTTCCGATGTTCATCGCGCGTTCTGAAACTTTCTCCATCACCTTCTAAGTGCTGCGGCACACCGCACCAAACACAGAAAACCATGAAACTACAGTGCTTTTTCATGCGTTTTCTGTTTTATATGAAAATTTCATTACTATTCCGAATTAGGCACAAAGCCAACGAATACAAACATATTTAGTAGATGCTAAGTTTCGAGAGACAAGTTCCTTTTCACAAGTATTTTGGTGCAAGAATTTCTCAGCTATCACCGTAGCGATGTATTTATAGGGACACAAGGAAAAAGTTTTTCTTCAACGAAGATCTAGTCGAGGTCGATTGATTGAACTCAGAATCTTTTCGTTGAACAAGTATTGCCCGGACTGTGAAGAGTGTGTGCTGGCAAAGATACTGAACAAATGATTTGTCGGTTCATGATGGTTACAAAATTTTCAAATGTCTTCTCCGTTAGCTATATTACTGTCCATGTTCATGAACGAAGCATTGAATATTCAACTTTTGGAAAGGTTTTGGGTAGATAAGAAATGACATGTTCATCTAATTACTCCTATAAAGATCTTTGTTGGATGTGAATGTAGCTTATACTCGTTCGTCCTAAATAATATTCCGTCGCAAATTTCTCATGCTGATTTCGGATCGCCAGTCGGACCGGCATAGTATGATTCTCATTTACCACAGAAGATGTATCTAAAGACTTCACAGAAATTCTTTGTAGTCCAAAGTGCGCAATGCGATCTATAAAACATTACCATCCTTCATGACTACGAAGACCTTAATCTGAGTTTTCGGAAACCAAATCAGAAAACGTACAACGTGCTGCTAACCAGATCATAGTAAAAATTTTTTCTCATAATTAAGTTTCCAGTAAAATAGAACTCTCGCGAATGACATTCGTCTCAAAGATCATATGCCATATCTAACTGATATACTTGATGTTAGATTCGTAATAAAAAACTACTTGGATCGTTTTTTTAAATCAATTGAAAGTTAACTACACTTTACTAAAGCAGATGCTATTTGTGTCAAAGAATGAAAATATTTGGAGATCAAGTTGTACCTGAAAGATTTGCTTTACACTAATCATAGTAAGAAATCACACACCCAATGATGTTGAAAAATTGTTCTGTAAAAGATAAATCTAACACAAAATGGAATTGTCAGTTAAAAAAATGGGTCCAACTAGCAAAAGAAAATCTTGACGCCACTTATTAGAGCACAATGAATCTTTTTGTGCTATTTCATGCATTTTTCTTCGTAATTAATGAAGTACATAGAATATAAGTAGTTGAATATTCAATTTTCGCATTGTTGCAGACTCATTGTAATAAAGTACATCAAAATTTGCGATTTATAACATATTGACAAACGCTAAAGATACTTTAATTATAAAAGTCATTGCGATAAGTGCGAGATTCAGGAAAAGTCGGATTCGGAACCGAAATACCTAAAAAATTCTATTTGAATTACAAGAGCCGGTAAGTACTTGAAATGGATCTATCGGCTTATTTCAGTAATTTGGAATTCATCGTTATTGTATCTGGATTTTAGGAGAGTAATCCAAAATTGGTCTACTATTTGTCTTGTAAGGATTCTATCCGCTTAAAAATCATGTGCGAAAATTATTAATCAAGATCAAGCAATTTAAATTTTTCTTATTTTGAAATCCAAATTGTTTCTGGCCGAAGCTTGAAATTAGCTGAACGTGGGACCTAAGATCGATTCAGGAGTAGAAACGAAAAAATAATTAATGAAGAATCATACAAACTGTAAATTAGTTGAATAATCAAGATTACATATCATTTTATCTGAATGGGAGGAATACAAATATTGGGCCAGGAGATAATAAAATTAGAATTATTTACATACAACGAAATTTATAGAACACTATCGGTTATTCAATGTTGATTTTAGATGTTATCTGTTGTTTTTCGGATAAAACGAAGCTATCGCAATTTTGGAAAATCTTGACTCGTCATTGATCTGTATAGGTGATTATCAAGTGAACAATCGCGTACCTGACATGTTGAGATTAAAAGTCTGAGAGTTACGCGATTATGCCTTCCTAGGGCTATCCCTACCGAGTATCGTAGTCAAGATTGAGTGCGATGCGAGTATTGGGAAATTATACATGTTCGATTGATAGATTCACGTCAATATAATACCCTTCCAAAGAAAAGCTATCACTATTAATACTAAGAGCTTTATAATTTGTAAAAATAAATTGAAAGTTCTGCGCACTCCAGTGGTCGACACAATCTTTTTACTTGAAGAATACAGAAAACCTACAGTTAGGTAAGAAGATTGAATTGTTTCAATATTTACTGACCAATATCTCGTCTCAATATGCAGAATAGGATGAATAAGGAATACATACACATGATAGTGAAAGTTGAAGAAGTTGTTATTCGTTCAACATGATACTGGACATATTATTTTCAAATATATTTCCCTATTGGCATGGACCAACGCAATAAGATCAATCAAGTTTATAGAGTGATCATAATATCTATTTTAGTAGGATCCAAATGTATCGTATAGAGCACATAAAGCACCACTAGGTTTTCTGGAAACATTTTATAACGCTTAAAAACTAAAATCAGTATCGTGCAGTACTTTTTTGAAATTTATTTGTGTTTTTTGAAGCTCCAAATATTGATTTGAGTGGAAACTTAAGAGAAGAATAGATTAATTTGATGCATGGAATTAAAGTGCATTCCTCGAATTTCGATTGTCTTCAGAACTTTCGCTGTATCTAGTCTAAAACCAATTACTTCGATGCTATTTCGTGAAAATTCTTAGGAATATGCCGGCATCTATGAAAGAAACAGAGTTCTATGAAGTAATATGAAGGTTCACTCAACTATTCGAAAAAAGCGGATTGTCATGTCCTGGACCAAAATTTCATGAAAGTTCTATGTTTTTGGCTGGACTCAAATCAGACCTTTTTTTCTCTATTCACAAATTTAATAGTTAGGTCGGAACGCTTTCCTATGTTGCTAAACCCTCTTCCATACCCTCAGTTAGTATTATTGCAATTAAAACTTTTAGAGCGTTTATGGCTTGTGCAGAATTACTTGAAATACAAGCTTATGAACTCTAGAACGTCGGTGAGGTCTTTTCCAAAACAAAATAGATGAATGAAACGAAAGGAAGTAGTCGTTTTTTGTACTAATTTTCTCTTAACTAAAAATCTGCTGGACTAGGTGATCTAAGGATTCTCTATATTGCCTTAAACTTTGGTCTTTTTGAACAAAATGCATAGATTTCTTTCAACCGTACTGAACGGCAATTCAATCGTTTATAGTTGTAAATATCAGAATACCATCAAATTTTCTTTAGCCTACTAAAATAATTAAACCTATAATCATGATGATGGAAATTGACCGCAGTACATGACCCTACCCAAACCAAAGAAATTCAGAATATCAGACATAGCAAACCAGGCAGTAGTTTCTGGAAGAAAGCAGAAAGTGCCACGTGTTTAGAGTACATTTCGATCCGACCTGAAACATTTGTAGGCTGCATCGAAAATTGGAGGGATCTTGATGTTCTGAATTTAAGAGCAGCCTATCAGAACCTTTAAGATGCCTACTGTACCGTACCGGTACAGTCCTGCCAAACTTCCAGATACCCTTCCTGCCCCATACACGCACCCGAAAAGATACTCGAAATTTGTTGCGATTCTGTTGAGCACGCCGAGAAAGCAACATATTTTGTTCACTGAACCAATATATATCTTGCAAGTCGATTGCCCACACTATTCCACCGTAATCAACTTAACGGGATTCTCTGGTCGAAGACGTATCAATGAAATAATCTCCAAATTGAAGTAGAACAGAAAATGAAAATGGGATTCGGGGCGAGTATGATCCTTGTGGAACCGCGGAACGTCAAGATTTCTGTTGTTTATCCTTTCGTCAAAATTGCAGGGGTATTGTACAACCGACCGCATGCTAAGATGTTTTTCTTACCAGTATTCTTGAATGTCTTCTCAGTGAAATTTGGTGTTAACGACATTTCAGTTGGAGCAAGACAAGGGAAAATCAAGCTACCTTGGCAAGGACGCTGATTGATGAGTGCTAGGTAAGCAGGCGCCTGCTCTACTTACAGGATGCTTTACCCTAGTCATTTGGACCTCCGGAAAAGCAAATTAAAAATATCTCAATAACGACGCAGAAAGTAGGATAGCCTTCAATTCAGCTCTCCTGTATAGTACGCTAAATTCCGGACGCGAAATCCTTAAAACCAGTCCAACTCAATTCTGCGCCCGGGATGACGCTCATTGTTCTGAATAAGTTGAAGAGTTTTCAAAACTAGCGTTGAAATACTTTATTCACTTCCTCCCTTTGATGTTTGGATCATAATCAATTAACTAATTGGAAAAATTCTTCTCTATATCTCCATTATTTCGAGAACTGAATTGCTAGTACAAAACTTTGACAAGCTTCTAACGGAATTCTCCGAGTTAGCAACTACTGCAAGATAGAAAATTAGTCGGTCGCGTCCACGTCATGCTGTCAGAGGGGTTTGAGAGCGGTAATACTCATAAAATATGTTTTTTAATACAAGCAAGAAGTGATATGGAATTTGACATAGCAAGCGAATGACAAATACGTGAGCTGAAGTCGGCGGCGTTTGCAACCTTCATTTGTTCGCAAGAACGGTCTGACGATATACGGAACTCATTTACCTCACTCCTATTTAATCGATTGTTGGGCTGGTGAACCACGGAGAAGAAAGGTCATTCCTTGTTCACAAACTCTCGTCGCAGCACTTTTCGTCTCTACACGTGCAATTATCTATCAAATAACGTCTTACGCGGTTTACTGTATTTGTGTTGAGTTCCCGAACACTTCTCGGCAATAATTGACCTGTTGACATCTGTAGGTCTGAATGGCTTGCCTTCTCCTACCCATCACAAGAATATATGTTCCGTATATACCCTCGCGTCTACATGAGAAAACTAATTGTTAGTTTGCCTGTGAAAAAAACTAGTACTTAATCTTACTGTAGGAGTATAACTGTAAACGCGACCGACTAATTTCCTATCTTGCAGTAGCGGTACCGTACAACAAGTACTGTAACTGGGCTGTAAGGTATCGTGCAAATAGCAGACAGTTCTGCCCAGATTCTGTGACAGTAATTTATCTACGATGCACGATCCATCTTCCGGAAATGAATCTCGGAGACGAATTTCGATTTTGTTCAACTAGTTTGAATCATGATGACAAGAAAATAGCTTTTATTTTCCTTTCTAGAATGGTGATTTCACAGCAACGATAAGCAGTCCCTTTCTTTATCACTGAAGAGACAGAGTAGAAGGGTAATTCAGCAAGAATCTGCCTTTGATGGCTTGAGCTCTCAATGTTTGATAGTGCGCTTACCGGGGATAACCTTGATGAGCTTGCTCGTTTTAGCGACCTTGACTCCAGGCTTCTTGTCCGAGCCCGTGATGAAGAACTTGCCGCAAGAGAGCGTTGGGCAGTACTTGGCGAACGAGAGAACTCTGATCTTGATGCAAGTAGCGGGCACCGTCTTGCACACCTTGACGCACTTCTTTTTGCACTTCTGCTTCTTCACAACTCGAACCAAGGTCTTGCAGATACGCTTGTAGATGAACTTCACCTTGCAGACCTTCTTCCAAATCCAAATTCCGTTGTAGTGATACTTGATCTTCTTGCATGACAATCCGGCCGGGACCTTCAGAGTCTTGCATACCTGATACGGGACCCTTATGAGTACGAAGAAACAATGTGGCTTGCATATAGTTTCGCACTTCCTGAACGAACAGTCAACAGTGATAGACACCCTCCTGATAACAAATCCACATGCACTGTACGTGAAACAGCACTTCTGTGATTTCGTGTAGCACACAGCGGGATACTCTGAACCAAGAGCTGCCGGAAGAGCAGCAGCGAACAAGGTAAGCCAAAGAAGGTTGCGAATGGAGGTTGCGGTTGCCATTGTGTGCGTAGTGGATGTGGCTGCTTCGAGTAGGTGTTTGCTGAGATGGCTGCTGATCACAGCGAGCACGGCGTTTTATAGTCGAATTGATGCGGCAGCAATGCCAGTAACTGACTTGAGCTCATCCAGACACATCTACAATTCATTCCACGAAGATTGTTTAGATACGTGAAAGGTAATCGCCGTTGTCGACGTTGAGGAATATACTGCATTATTGTTGTCCCACCTGGCTGCAGTGCCGTAAGATTAATACAAACGTACATAACAAAAGGTTCCTGTAAACAAGATCCTAATCTCCGGCAACTTCATTGCTCGCGAATAATAAGTCCGGAAAGTATTGGCGCGTTGCAAAACGAATTCGATAACTTGAAATCTCGTCTAAATGAGACAAGTAAGTAAGAACTCCTTTGAGTATTCAGAACATAAATTACGCTATCATCGTTAGATAATCTGGGAATCCGCAAACTGGTATGTCTATCCGAAATATGTTGTATAATCGTTTTACCGGCCACATGATCTTTACTGTTAAGTTGGTCTTTCAAATGCGTTACATTTTTCGTAGCTTCTTAGAATAACTTCATCTTCGGCTTTGTTAGCTCCAGAGAATTTACGGATAATAAGCAACATTTGTTATATTTCACTGAATACTCAATTTGTGACTGTCTGATTCAGAGCAATACTGAAAAAGGTTCCTAACACATTTCGCATCTTAACCTCGATCAACTGAAATGGCATTCATTCTAAGATCTTATCTTACTCTTCATTGATTTCCAAAAAAATTCCGATATTCATCGAGTATTTTGTTTTGCATTCGAATTAAGTCATCACTTTCTACATCTGCTTAACGGCTTTTCAATTTCATTTTATAAGAAAATCGATCATTTTCAGAAAACTTAAATTTACAAGAGATCAACA
>JAAUYH010151144.1_pt1 | contig 26528 bp, 27 predicted proteins | sample 7278061 | NCBI WGS metagenome assembly JAAUYH01 (sample SAMN14350203, study PRJNA611818) | marine sediment metagenome | isolation source: surface marine sediment (0.6m) | place: French Polynesia: Moorea | collected 2018-08
AATAAATATGGGATTTATAGGTTGCGGATTATCCTCCCATAACCCCTCGGTTAGTTAATCGTGCCTTCGGGTTAAAAGCATCTTACTGTGGTTTATAGAATAAAAACAGAGTACTGAAAAGCCAGGAGTAGCCGTGTGCGGTGAAAGTCGCAAGCACGGTTTTGAATGGGAGTGTCAGAGAGCGATCTCTGGCTCGACCCCTAACAATACATATTTAGAGTTTTCTGTCAATGCGAAACTCCTATCTCTTTAATATTTGGAATCGATCTACTAACAAAAGTATCCTTATTGACGGAGAATATAAAGTCTTGGAGCGAAAAAATAAATATGCCAGCTTCGATGAGTTTTTAGCCAAGCATCCAGATTGCTGTCAGATTAATCCTGAAGGTGGATATAATACAGATCCTCCTGACTTTGTCAATAGAATCACAGGCTACGATTCTGGCACAAGAATTCGTCTTAAGTTCAACGAGGAATATATTGATCCAGACGGTAATATCCTCACTAAAAAGGTTGAAATTGTAGATAGACTACAAAACTGTGGGGAATCACGTTGGTAGTTTCACATTACAGACTTATTCACAATATTTGTTCCCCCAAAAAAAATACGGAGTAATTTTCTATGTCTTTAGGATGTGTACTTAAACCAGAGTTCAGTTTAAACAGATTGAGGTAAAAGCCAGTCAAGTAAAAGGCTAGGCTTTTTAGGTTGATGACAGGCTTGCAATCAATCCGCACAGAACATTCTCTAAAATAATGAATCATTTTCCATAAGCTACTCCCCCTGCGCGACGAGGATCGGCTGCTGCTAATAAACCATCTCTAGGACTCCACAAAGCAGCCTGCACACCACCAAAATACATAGAAATTTCCTCGAATCTGCGAGAATTAAGGTTAGGCAAAGTATCGATCGCCAAATCTGCTTCAAACGCTACTGTCGGCATCCCCTCAAATATTTCAAAATGTAAACGAGGATGAGCGATCGCTTCTACTAAAGACATATCTAAACAAATAAAATTAAAGAGGGTTTGGGCGATCGCACTAGTAATACGAGATGCTCCTGGTGAACCAATAGACAGGACTGTACCATCTTTATGTCTGGCAATAGTGGGAGCCATATTAGAAGTTAGACGAGTCCCTGGAGATAAACCTTTCAATCCTTGGGGATGGAGTTCTATTTCCCCTAAAGAATTATTAAGCCACAAGCCATCAATCATTACTCCAGAACCATAACCAGCAGAGGCACTCACCGAACAAGCTAAACCATGACTATCTACAGCAGAAACATGAATAGTAGAAGGAGATTGCATCGATTTATATAAATTATCTCCCGCAGCTAAGTCTAATAAACGAGATGCTTCTTTGCTCATAGTATCCAGACTTGCTCCTTCAAGATAGTTACTACGATATTGCAGTACACTCTGTTGAATCTGGGCTATGGCTTGGATAGTATTCTCATTCCACTCAGTCGCAGAATGTCTCTCCATCTGCAATAGCATAGCTGCCAAACAAGCACCCCCCACTGCAGGAGCAGGATTAGTTACAATATCCCAATCCTTAAACTTAATTCTAATCGGCGATCGCGCGATCGCTTGATATTCAGCTAAATCTTGAGCAGTTAATAATCCTTGACCTGCTTGAATTTCTGTAACAATCTTTTGTCCTATTTCTCCTGTATAAAAAGTCTCTACTCCTTCTTCCCCGATAAGCTGTAAACTATCAGCGAGTTTAGGAATATAAATCATTTCTCCTACTTGCAAACAGCTACCGTCATACTGATGTACAATCTGATAACTTTCAGGATGCCAACCAAAAATAAGTTTATGACTATAGGAAAAATATTCCGCAGCTACAGTAGAAAGAGGAAAACCGTGGGCGACTAACTTCTGTGCAGGAGTAACTATTTTTGTCCAGGGAAGATGACCATAAGATCTAGAAGCCATAGCCAAACCAGCCAAAATTCCTGGAGTGGCAATAGAACCATAGCCTACCAAAGTACTCATCCCACCACCATAATCGATGAAGGCTTCTCTCATGCCTTGACCAAAGTGATGAGAATTCAATCCTCTTCCTGGCATTTCTCCATAGGCATCTATGACGATTGGCTCTTGATTAGGTTGCCAAATGGTAATAAAACCGTTTGCCCCTGGCGCAATCACTCCTGGTTCAGTACACATAGAAACCATTGCTGCTGCTAAGGCTGCATCAACAGCATTGCCCCCTAAATCAGCGACTGCTGCCCCTGCATGAGCAGAAATTTGAGAACCAGAAGCAATAGTTACCTTTGACATAGATATTTCATTGAACATTTAGCATTGAACATTTATCATCTACCAATGTTCAATGTTTGGTCAAAGTCAATTTTAAATCAAAATTACTAACTACTAACTACTTGAATCAACCAATAGTTTCTGGACTAATGCCAAAGATCTAATTAAATATCAACAAAATCGACAAAACGAACTTTAGGATCTTCTAGCTCTTTATATTCAGATGCCTTAGATTCTATCTGTTGTAGTTGTCCTAAAGCTTTAGAGCAAGCAAACCCATAGGCTGCTTTAACACGATCGCTAGCAATATTTAAAGCAGTACGGGATAGATCGACAAACTCTGTCAATTTATATTCTTCCCCTGGTGTAAAGTATTTTTTGACTACTAGAGAAGGAGAATAACAAGTTTCTTCTGTCCCGTCAGGCCATTGGATTTGAAAGTTAATTTCAGGCATAGTTTGAGGAAAGATAAAATCAGAAATTCTTGATTAGTAAAGCGATCGCATTATATTATCAATTGCCGATCGAAAGGCTATGGCTGCACCAGCACTCATATCTCTAGGTGCGCTAGCACGATTACGCAAATATGCCAGAGCGATCGCCCCAACTGCTGCTACCTTAGCATCGGTGCCACCTTTTCCGCCTACTCTACCCCCAACTAAAGGTTGTTTGTTATCAACCATGAGATATTCTGTTAGAAATCGCAAATGTAAGTCGATCGCCGAGTTGGCAAAATCACGATCTCTTGGGCTGAGAATAACTTCAAGTCCTGAATTTTTAAAAATATCACCAATTATTGCTTGATGATTATCACTTAGTTTGGCTGCTGCCTCCATTTCATCAGGGTTGGTTGACAGATTTCCTGTATCAAGATGAAGTCGATCGATAGCTGGTTTTAAGCCAAAAATTCGCCTTAAAACTAAGTTATTAGTTGTAACATCCGACTTAATGCGATTATATGCAGGGCGAGAATCGATCGCCTCAAACCAACGATTGAGATTAGGAAAACGCTCATTTCCTCGGATTGGATAACCTCTATAGACAGGCACATTGGCAGCTAGCCGACTTAGATGAGGTGCATACATAATATCTACTAAGCTAAATTCTCCCATAAAATAATCCCCTGGATATTTAGCTAAAAATTGTTCGATACCCTCTAATTTGGCTTCAAATTCTGTTTGTAAAGATAATAATTCCTCTTCTGAAGTATCGCTAGCATTAATATCTCTACTACCCCAGATAAATCGATAACCAATTTGAATTAAACCAGGACTTTCACAATCAGCGATCGCTTGAATGGCAGATTGATTTAGAGTAGCATCGGCAGGAAGAAGAGAAGGTGAAAACTGTTCTTCTAAAGCTAAAAGGATATCTTTCGATTCATAAATTAATTCTCCTTTAATTTTGGCAGCAGGAACGAGTCCAGTCGGAACTATATCTAAATACCATTGAGGTTTAGAACGAAGATCGATGAATTCTACTTGATAAGGAATCTCTTTTTCTTCCAGAGCAAGTATAACTCTCTCGCAATAAGGACACCAACTATTAGTATCTTTGAAGAGTAGCACTGGCACTTCTTGCCCGCGATCGATTTTGTTGATACTAAGAGGGATTGGTGCAGTAGCAGGAGATTGACCCGATCGACGTATCCATTGAGCATTGGTATTAGCTTTGGCGATCTCTAACAGATGTTCCCAACTAGCTGTTGTTTCTTGAGTCAGCATACTATGATTCTTCTCGGATTTCTAATACTTTAAATCAAAAATCAAAAAATGTTCCTGGCAGGCACTTAGGTACAAGGATTATCTGAGATCGTAACGAAATAGTCCTAATCCTGCCATGCATTCATAAAGTCATAGTAGTCAACAACTGATGACTTTCCCTTGGGATGTCCACTGTTTTTAAGATACAGCAGCCTATGGCTATTTATTCTGGTAGGTTGATTATGTATTTTTGGCGACTAACTGAAACTTTGTTTATTAGTATGCTTGGTTAACAGAGTTAATGCTTCTAAAGTTTTTTCAGCACATAGCGACATGGGTGAAAACTCACCAAATGTTACCAACCATGAATTTTGTCTATGTTCATGTAGTACCCACATCTTTCTGTCAATCATTCCTCTAATGACCCATTGCCCAAAAGCATTTTGATAAACATTGAAGCCTAAAGTTTGAGCTTGATCGACGATTAATTGTTGCACTTTTCCTTCTCGCTATTAAAATAATGATTTAAAACTAGTAATTTATACCTAAGTATTTACACTGATTATCTAGTTTTTATCTTTTTTATGCAAGGGGACTGTTAATTAGTAAATTCAATCAGACAATTAAGTTTTATTTATTTAAGTATGAAAGTATTATACTTTTGAGAAAATAGAGATCATGGAATTTATTTTATGTCCTCATCTTCTTCTGAACCTTCCCAAGCAGAAAATACTTCCACAAACAAAAGTAAAGGTAAATCTCTTCCTGCTTCATTTATTATTAGACTAGGCAAATTTGTTTGGACAACCCAGTGGAAAATAATGATGTCCAAGCTTGCGCCTAAAAATGCTTCAGGAGCATATATTCGCCCAACTAGTCAGTTTAGAAGCTTTGTCGGCACAGAGAAAGATAACCCTTATCCACCCGCTTCAGGACGTTATCATCTTTTTGTCGGGTTAGGATGTCCTTGGGCGCATCGCACTTTAGTAGTACGGACACTAAAGGGATTAGAAGATGTTATTTCAGTATCAACTGTAGCCCCTTCCGGGGATGAGGGTATCTGGGTTTTTGACTCTCCAGAAGAAAACTGTCGTACTCTACCAGAACTCTATCAATTAGCCAAACCAGGATACAATGGACGCTCTACAGTTCCTGTTTTATGGGATAGTCAAACTAAAACAATTGTGAATAATGAGAGTGCCGAGATTATTGTCATGCTTAACTCTCAGTTTAATGAATTTGCGACAAATCCCCATCTTGATTTATATCCTGAAGAATTAAAACAGCAAATCGATCTTTGGAATGACAAAATTTATACTACTGTGAATAATGGCGTTTACCGTTGCGGTTTTGCTCAAACTCAAGCAGCTTATGAGGAAGCCTGTACTGAACTTTTCGCTACTCTAGATGAAATCGATCGAGTACTAGAAACTCAAAGATACTTATGCGGAGATAAAGTAACCTTGGCAGATGTGCGTCTGTTTACTACTTTGTTTCGCTTCGATATTGTCTATTACAGTCTATTTAAGTGTAACCGTCGTCGAATTCAAGATTATTCTAACCTAGGAGCATATCTACGAGATTTATATCAGTTACCAGGTGTTGCCAATACTTGTGACCTAGAAAGTGTTAAGCAAGATTATTATGGCAATCTTTTCCCCCTTAATCCTGGCGGTATAATTCCCTTGGGACCTGATTTAAATAATCTTCTTGAACCTCACGATCGCGTAAAATTAGTAAATAAGTTCTAGCTAGGGAAAATTGTTATTTTAGGATTGAGAGGTATTGTGTCCTTTGTATGTACTCAGGTATGATTCCTGATTGCTATAACTATCAACTGATGACCAATAACCAATAACTAATAACCACAAGGGATGAAGAAGTATTAAATCCCTATCTTAAAGTTTGTATATAAAAGTTAATCTACTACCATGTATTCACTGATAGAGTACATTAAATCTACTATTATTAGGCATGATTGAAAATTGTGATTAATACGAAAGCAAGAAGAGGGCTCAACTACTTATTTTCTAAATTAATCAGATGAAATTCAAACACATTGGCAGTTTATTGATAACAAACAATTTTTCACTCAATATAGGAGTTAAATTAAGATGGCAAGAAAAAAACGTAAACCATCAACTAGATCTACTAGAAGTAAATCTTCTGTAGCTAAACCTTCCCCATCTAGTATATCTAGTAATGAAATTAAGGAAACAAGTTCTTCTACTTCTAAAACTAATGAAGATATTGATAGCGATCGCAGCGATCCAGTAGGTTCAGAAGAAAAAGTAAATTCTTCAGTAACTGCAACTCAAGTTGAATCTAAAGATACTAATCAAGAAGTAACTAAGCAATCTGATTTGGGAGAAAAAGTACAACAAGAAGTTGTTAAAGAAGCAGAAACAAATACTGTTTTGCAAAAGCAGTTGGAAGAACAAGAGAACTTAATTAAACAACTACAAAATCAAATTAAATCAAATCAAGAGAAGGAAATACAAAACAGAAAAGCTTCAGAAGAAAAAGTTAAAGAGCAAAAAGTTTTAATTGAAAAGCTGGAAAATCAATTAGAACAAAAAAGTAATGAAGAAACATCGATTAAACAGCAAGTAACTGATTTACAAAGCCAATTAGAACAAAGCAATCAACAGCTATCTCAACAACAAGAGACTAATCAAAGCCTGCAAACTCAATTATCTCAGCAAAGCGATCGCGCTCAGGATTTAGAATCCCAAGTCACTGATTTACAATCTCAGTTAGAACAAACTAATCAACAGCTATCTCAACAAGAAGAGACTAATCAAAGCCTGCAAACTCAATTATCTCAGCAAAGCGATCGTACTCAGGATTTAGAATCCCAAGTCACTGATTTACAATCTCAGTTAGAACAAACTAATCAGCAACTATCTCAACAATCAGAAACTAATCAAAACCTGCAAACTCAATTATCTCAACAAAGCGATCGCACTCAGGATTTAGAGTCCCAAGTCACTGATTTACAATCTCAGTTAGAACAAAGCAATCAACAACTATCTCAACAACAAGAGACTAATCAAAACCTGCAAACTCAATTATCTCAACAAAGCGATCGTACTCAGGATTTAGAATCCCAAGTCACTGATTTACAATCTCAGTTAGAACAAAGTAATCAACAATTATCCCAACAACAAGAAACTAATCAATCTCTAGAATCACAAGTTAGGGAGTTACAAAGCCAATTAGAACAAACTAATCAGCAACTATCCCAACAAGAAGAAACTAATCAAGCTTTAGAGTCCCAAGTCACTGAGTTACAAACCCAATTAGAGCAAAGCAATCAGCAACTATCCCAACAACAAGAGACTAATCAATCTCTAGAATCACAAGTTAGTGATTTAGAAAAACAATTAACACAGAGTCAAACTGAACTTAATCAACAAACCAAAAAAAATCAAGATCTAGAAAAACAACTAACTAAAAAAGAAGCACAAATTAGTAACTTAGAACAGCAAAAAGCAGAGCAAATAAGTAAAGTACAGTCTTTAGATGAAAAAGATACAGAACAAAAAGAGCTAATTGAACAATTAAATCAACAATTAACAGAAAAAGCATCATTAGCTCTTCAACAAGCTCAAACCAGTAAATATCGCAATTGGGCAATTATACTTTTATCATTTTTGCTAACTATGGCAACAGCTTTACTTGCTACCAGTTACTTACCAAATTTGCTCTAGAAAATTCAATTGAGGAGAAATAAGCTAATTACTCCTCTGCCTCCTCTGCTTCCTCTGCTTCCTCTGCTCCCTCTGCTCCCTCTGCCTCCTCTGCTTCCTCTACTCCCTCTGCCTCCTCTGCTCGCTTTTCCTCATCCTCCCTATCTCCATATCTTTCTTTGTACTCATCGGTTTCCTTGTACTCTTCCCACAGCTTTTCTACTTTTTCCTTAATTTGGCTGTGTCTATGTACGCCTTCGTAGGCATAGCGATCGAGTTTATTTTCGACAATTAGTTTTTCTATATAGCTAATACGTTCTTTGGTTTCTGGGTGAGTAGATAACCAAGCAGGGGGAATAGGTCGATCGTCTTCTTTAGCTATTTCATCTAATGTAACCATTAAGTTACGCACTCCATCGGCTGCATAACCAGCACTAACCAAAATTTTTGTACCATACAAATCTGCTTGTCTTTCCATATCTCGACTGTAGTCAAGAACAATCAGATTAGCTGCTGCGCTACCAACATAAGGAATGTATTGAACTACACTAGTAGTAAAATTGCCTCTGGCTACAAGCTGAAAACCATGAGATAGTGCAGCGTGAGAGACTTCGTGAGCTAATAAACCAGCTAATTCTGCTTCTGAGTTCATATTCATAATAGCTCCTGCATTGACAAAGACTTTTCCTCCAGGCAAAGCAAAAGCATTTAGTTGATCGTCCATAATGACGTGAAATTCGTACTCAAAATCATCTCTTCCGGCTACATCAGTAATCTTTTTGCCTACGTCACGAACGTATTGGAGAACTTCTTCGTCTTCTACCATCGGTAGTCTCTTTTGTGCTTTTTTCGCTACACTTTCCCCAATAGCAGATTCTCCCCGCATCAACATTATCGTTGTTTCGATCGCCGAAATAGGACCAAATAAATTACCAGTTAGAGCAAAACCAACAGCACCAGTAATAACACTACCTATGGCATTGAAAGTTAATTGGGAGCGTAAATGATCTTTATATTCTTCTAGATATTCATCTGCTAGTTGAGTAAATTTTTCTGCTTCAGTATGCTTAGGATTAAGCAAAGCAAACTGACGAGCAGTAACAGAAGCATCTAGCCATCTTTCTTCCTTTACATCTGCTTCAATTTTAGCGGTTAGTAATTTTGGCTCATTGGGATACAGAGCAACTGCTTTTTCTAGAACTTGTAATGCTTCTTCTGGACGTTCGTAGCTTTCAAGAACTTCAGCATAACTTATATGACCAGGAATAAATTCTGGATATTCTTTTACTAGTAATTCTATTGGGGTAAATATTTTGCTTTCTAGTTGCTGTTTTAATCCTTCTTGATGTATCCGCCAATATACTTTTCCTCCTGGGGATAATTGTTGAGGATTGTAAATTGCTTGAGGTTTATTTTCTTCAGTATTTTTGTTTTTTTCTATTGACCAAGGTTTTTTTAATTGCCGATAAATTTGGGCTGCTGCAATTTTATCTCCTGCCAAATAGAGTTTATCTGCTTCAGTAAATTTATTGTGACGAGCAATTTCTTCGGGAGTAAGTTTCTTTTTTGATTCTGTTGTTTCTATTTCTGCTTCTACTTCAGCTTGAGATTCATTTTCTTCTGTTTGTCCTCGATCTTTTTGATTATTACTTGATTCTTCTGCTGATTCTATAGTTTCTTTTGTTAGCAACAAATTATTTTGCTGAGATTGATTTGTCTGGTTAATTTCACGGATAGGCTTAATAGCTAAAGCTGTTTGCCCAGAGACAAAAATACTTAAAATAATTAAGATTATATTTGACGAAAATTTCATATAATTAAAACTTGCTCAACAATAATTAATTCTTTATATTTATATTTTAAAACTTATACTTAGAAAAAAAAGTGATATTTACTGTTAATTTAATTACAGTACTTACTTTATGAAGAAAATATGACCACTCATTTCATTACTGCTGAAGTTGATCTACAAGAAAATCCTGCTCAATTACAAAAAGAGATCGAAGCTGAACTAGAAAAACGAGGTGAACCTTTACGTTGGGCAGTTACTAAAGTCGATCGCCAAAAGCAAAAAGTTAAAGTAGAAGGTATTGTTACCAAAAAAGAATAAATATTACTTTTTCTTTGTAAAAAATAATTTGAAAATAGAAGTAGGGGCGAGGCACTGCCTTGCCTCTACAATCTGACTTAGTGTCAAACCTAATTTAAGCCCAATTAACTTATGCGTCCTTATACAGTTGTATTAATTATTCCTACAGGTATAGGAGCAGCGATCGGCGGATATGCAGGAGATGCTTTACCCGTAGCTATAGCCATATCTCAAGTCTGCGATCGCCTGATTACTCATCCTAATGTCCTCAATGGCGCACAAATGTACTGGTCGATGAATAATACTCTGTATGTAGAAGGTTATGGACTCGATCGCTTTGCGGATTCTAGTTGGGGATTACAGCCAGTACATCAAAATCGGGTTGGTTTACTCATAGACCAAGGAATTGAGCCAGAATTACGCTTAAGACACTTACAAGCAGCGGATGCAGCCAGGGCAACCTTAGGACTCGATTTAACTGATTATGTAGTTACTGATGCTCCTGTAGAAGTTAAATTAAATACCTCCGCCTCAGGAGCAAGTTGGGGGACTATTGGTAATCCTGGTAGTCTTTTACGAGGGGCAGAAACTTTAATTCAGCAAGCATCCGCAGAAGCGATCGCTGTAGTTACTCGTTTTCCTGATGAGCTCGATCGCAATACTCTAGCCAACTATCGTCAGGGTACAGGAGTAGACCCCTTAGCAGGGGCAGAAGCAGTGATATCCCATTTAATTGTTCGTAACTGGCAAATTCCCGCAGCCCATGCACCAGCTTTGATGCCCCTAGAAGTCGATCCACAAGTATCTCCTCGTTCAGCAGCAGAGGAATTAGGCTACACTTTTTTACCCTGTGTTTTAGTAGGATTAAGTCGTGCGCCTCAATTTATTACTGAGCCAAACAAGAATTTTACTAATTCAGCTATTTGGGCAAAGGAAGTAGATGCGGTAGTTGTTCCAGCCACAGCTTGTGGTGGTAGCGCTATTCTCAGTTTTAGTCAGACAAAAACAAAAATCATTGTTGTAGAAGAAAATAATACACAGATGGAAGTTCCCCCAGAACCTTTAGGCATTAAAACAATTAAGGTAAACTCTTACTTGGAGGCGTTAGGTGTTTTAGTAACTCATCGCGCTGGTATTAGTGCCAACGCTCTACGTCCTTCTATATTGTCCCTCCGTTGTTTAGCTTAAACCAGTGGCAAATCCAAATAATCCAGAAATAGAATCTCTTAGTAGAACTCAAATTTTAGTAGTGATGGGAGTAACGGCAGTTGTGTTACTTGTTGTCACTAAAATATGGCAAAAACTAGGTTCTGTAGAACTTTTACCCTTAAACTTTACCACTGATGCCTTGGTATGGGGAGTCAGTACAGCAATAGGCATAAGCATTGCTAGCAGCATTATTTATCGACTGTGGCCCGCTTATCGTCGTAGTGCAGATATTTATCTGGAATTAGTAATCAAACCTCTAGTGTGGCCAGATCTTATTTGGTTAGGACTTTTGCCTGGTTTGAGTGAAGAGTTACTTTTTCGCGGTTTAATGCTACCAGCTTTCGGTTTGAATATAACGGCGGTGATTATTTCTAGTCTCTTTTTTGGTGTTCTTCATCTCAGTGGTAGTGAGCAGTGGCCCTATGTAGTTTGGGCAACAGTAGTGGGTTTTTCTCTAGGTTATATTGCTTTGATAACAGGTAATTTACTGATTCCCATCATTGCTCACATTATCACTAATTTAGTATCTAGTTTCCTATGGAAGATGGGTAACTTGAAGGCTAGCGAGTAGAGATAGGTAATAAGTAATAAGTAAGAAATAGTTGTTCTTGACCATAATTGTTAATTTTTCTCTATGCAACGTCTGATCGAAAGTGGCTCTGGCTGGCATATTGGCTGGAATCCCCAAGCAGATAAATATCAAGGTTTAGTTGGTAGTGATGATTGGGCGATCGAATTAACAGCAGCAGAATTTACTGATTTTTGTCGTTTACTAAATCAGTTAGTGACAACTATGAACCAAATGAAAACAGAATTGATGGATGAAGAAAGAATTGCCTGTGAAGCAGAAAGCGATCTACTGTGGCTAGAAGTAGAAGGATATCCTCATGCCTATTCTCTTCGTCTAATTCTTAATCAAGGTCGTCGCTGTGAAGGTAACTGGAATGAAGGTGTTGCTAGTGAATTAGCTGAAGCTGCCCAAAGATTGAGTAGTGGGTGAAATTGAGCTGAAAGCGGAGGAAAGCGGAGGGAGCAGAGGGAGCAGAGGAGGCAAGGGAGATAAGTGTTTATCTAATGGTTAAGTAAATCTAATTGACGATCTATTTTTTGTTTAACTTTTTTTAGTTCCGATAAATCTCCTATTTCTGAAGATTCAAAACAAGTAACCATTTTAGAGAGAGTTTTTTCAAGTTTTTGAGCAAGCAATAAAGCTTGTTCGCTCATTTTTTTGATTTGTTTCTGTTCATAAAGCTTTAAAGCTTTTCCTCTTAAAACCTGAATGGTAATTTCATCTCCCCACTGACCAGGACAAGCATCAATACGTAACTGTAGACGCTCCTGTTGATAGTGTTTTTCGATCGCTACTTTTCTCGGTTTTGTTAGTAATTGTAAAGGGATTTTGGCTATAGTTTTAATTTCGTTAATTAGAGCTTGCAAATAAGACAAAGATACATTATCAAGAGAAGAGCGAACTACTTCATCTGGACTCCAGAGAATAGAACCTTGATGTTGATTTGGTTCTAGATGTAGTTTTTCTATACTACCATCAAGAATCTTATTGAACAACTCTTGCCATAATTGTTGAGGAGTTAACGCATTCAGAGATTCATGAGTTAGACAGTAATTTGCAGATGGTGTAGAAATGTCGAAATCTAAGAAAGGGTATGAAACTATATCTTTTGTTTGCTCAAAATTGAGCTCGGATTCTGATTTCTTTGACTCATAAATTGGTTGAGCCTGGATTTCTACTACTGGATTTGTAGTTAAACTAGATTGTGAGGAAGTTTCAACTTCGGAAGAATCTTCTGCCATAGGAGCATAGATAGTAGATTTACTATCTTCAAGGGAAGCTTGTGTGAGAGGATTTTCTGAAGGATCGGCTATAATAGTTGCTTTACTATCAAGGTCATTTCTTTGAATGTTTTGTTCAGATTCAAAAGGCATATTGACCACAGTCATTGCCGAATCACGAATTGTTTGAGCAGAAGTTTGAGGTGAAATATCTGCTTTTGTTTGCTCTACAGTATGATTATGTTTGAGATACTCAGCTAAAGCTAACTGATGAGTATCGGAGTCTATAGGCTGAATGGTAAGACCGTAGCCTAAAGCATTGACGATCGGATGAATGAAGTCTAAAGCAGCCCGATCATCTGGGTTGACCATTCCCAAGCTTAAACAACCCTGTTCAATAGTTAAGGGTATAATCTGGTACTGTAAACAATATTCTAAACTCAAAATAGACTTGATTAAGTTTATGACTTGTTCATAATCAATATCTGAGATCCCATTCATAAGATTATTTGTCCGAAGGTCATACACTTAAGTTACCCAAATCAACCCAGAAGTTTATCAAACTAACTTTGATTGATTGTTATCAAGCAATGCAATACTGATTTAATGGAGCTAATCTCGATATTCTATTTTTTTTAACTTATGACTAATTCATCTTCTATCCCAGTTGTAGTTAATGGTGCTGCCGGTAAAATGGGTCGTGAGGTAATTAAAACTGTTGCTCAGGCAGAAGATATGACTCTTGTTGGCGCGATCGATCATAATCCCGATCTTCTTGGTCAAGATGTGGGGGAAATAGCTGGTTGTGGTGCGTTAGAAGTTCCTATCCTAAACGATCTTCAAAGTGTCTTGGTTTTGGCGACTCAAGAGAAAATTCAAGGGGTAATGGTAGATTTTACCCATCCTAATAGTGTCTATGATAATACCCGCAGTGCGATCGCCTATGGTGTGCGTCCAGTGGTAGGGACAACAGGATTGAGTGACGAACAACTAAAAGATTTAGCCGAATTTGCGGAAAAAGCTAGTACAGGAGCTTTGGTAATCCCTAATTTTTCTATTGGCATGGTGTTACTACAGCAGGCAGCCATTCAAGCTTCCCAATATTTCGATCATGTTGAGATTATTGAACTACATCACAATCAAAAAGCAGATGCTCCTAGTGGTACAGCAATTAAAACTGCGCAAATGCTAGGGGAGTTGGGTAAAACTTATAATCCCCAGGTAGTTAAAGAAACAGAGCATATACAAGGTGCCAGGGGTAGCGCAACAGAAGAAAATATTCGTATTCATAGTGTACGTCTACCTGGTTTGATTGCTCATCAAGAGGTAATTTTTGGCGCACCTGGTCAAATTTATACCCTCAGACATGATACAAGCGATCGATCTTGTTATATGCCTGGAGTTTTATTAGCTATCCGTAAGGTTACTCAACTCACTTCTTTGGTTTATGGTCTAGAAAAAATATTGTAATAACTCCAAACTACTGTACCGACGTTCCATGGAACGTCCCTACGAACTACTGTACCAACGTAACCTAGAACGTCTCTACGAACTAATGCTAATTCCTCTTACTCGCGAAAAATTTGAGCAGATAATTCCCCTAATTGCTACAGGTCCTCAATATGCTTTTTATTGGGGTAAATGGCAAGACTTGCTAAATCGGTTACTTATTTCTGTAGTGGCTTTAGTAGTAATCTTACTACTCGGTAGTTTAGTAGGAGAAGGTGCAAAGGCTTTAGTGTTGTTGATCGCAGTAATTGGAGGTCTTTACTGGCTTTGGTCTCCTGTTTATTGGGCTAGTTTACGCAATGCTACCTACCGTAAGTATAAATATTGTGGTTTTTGGCAAGCTAGGATACTAGAAATGTATATAACTGAAGACTTAGTTAGAGAAGAGGAGACTGTCAACCAAAGAGGAGAGCTAGTCGTTGTTGAAAATCGGGAAAGAAGGATCAATCTTGTACTCGGTGATGATACTGGATTTGAAGCGGAAGTACAAGCTCCTTTAGAACGCATCCATAAAGCAATTAAGGCTGGTCAAATGGCTCAATTGTTAGTGCTGTCAAATCAACCCAATCTTGCCAGAATTGATAAAATTACCGATGCTTATATTCCTAGCCACAATCTTTGGATTGGTTCATATCCTTGGCTACAAAGAGATGTTTTTAGGGAAGTAAGTTTGGAATTAGAAAGGAAACAAAGACCAAGATCCAGCGATCGTCCTCGTGGTAGATATAATCAACGTCGTCGGTGATAAGAAAATTTTTGAGTGGCAAATAAAGAAAACTAATTACTAACTACTAACTACTAACTACTAAATTTTATCCAACCAAGTTTCGTAGGTTGTTGATATATCTTTTTGAGAGTATTAATATCTCTGGCAGAAATCGGTGGAAAATCTCTAACCTGAGAAAAATAAAGAGCATCATTTCGATCGGGACTATGCCCCCAAATGCCTAAAGCATGACCGAGTTCATGACGAGTAGCAGCTAAAATTGCTGGCTGACTCAAATTGGGAGACACTTTAATAGTCATGCGATGGGATAAAATCTTGCTGTCTTGCCAATAAAACTGATAACTAGTTTGAGCGGTTATAGCGCGAGGAATATCATAAAGTCCTGTAGCTGGATTTAATTTAACTTTTCTTTCTGGAGTCGATCGCGCAATGGTAATATCAGCTAGTTCTGGATTGTCTGTTTTTTGTAGAGGTAGATATATACTCCATTCTGCGATCGCTTTTCTGACAGTTTCTATCCATTGCTGTTGACGAATATTACTAGCAGAATTATCTGGAGATAGAGTTGGTTTGGCTACATAAATCTTGACGGGAAATTGCGACCAAATTAAATAACCAAGAGGAGTTGGTTGGATTTGGTTAAAGTAATCTTCTTGGTTGTTTTTATCTTCCCACTCAGCTAAAGAAGTAGGTAGAGGATGCACTTTAGCAAGAGGTAAGAGACTATTCTCGATCGATTTGTCTGTAAGGGCGAAAGGCTGTTCGTTCCTACGTCTGAACTCCTGACTCTCAAATCCTGATGCTGCGGTCGAAGGTACTCCGCCTTGAGAAGACGGAGCCTGCTTCGACTTCGTCACCGTTACACCGCCGTGAAAGCGGTGCGACCCCGCGGAGGTTTCCTCCGCAAGGGAACGCGCACCAAGACGCGACGGTGCCTGCGGTGACCGGTGTTCCCCGGTCAATATATTATGATTTAAGACTATTACTATTAAAATCGTAGCGATCGCTATTAGTTTGATTTTTAATAACCACCTTGGAATCATTTAAAAAAAACTAAAATTTTCAATGTAGAAGTGATTTTAAAGACTAACTACTCCCTACTCACTACTTCTTACTAACTATATATAACCTAATGGTTGATAAGCTAATAAAAGTAAACATATTTATTTTGGTATAAAAATGATCGTTCTTCCTGGTGCAATCGTCAAGGTTACTAATCCTAATGATACTTACTATAAATTCCAAGGTTTAGTACAACGCATAGATGGTAATAGAGTTGCTGTATTATTTGAAGGGGGTAATTGGGATAAACTTGTTACCTTTCAGATGTCAGAATTAGAGGCTGTCGATCCTGTTGCCAGCAAGAAGAAAAAATAAAGCTTAAATTTGTTATGATTCATCAGTTGAAGATACTCCGCCTTGAGAAGACGAAGCTTGCTTCGACTTTGTCACCGTTACACCGCCCTTCGGGTTCAACAGTTTGCTCAACGGAGGACACCTCCGCACCGCAACTGTTTCACCGGGAAACGACGGTGCCTGCGGTGACCGGTGTTCCCCGGTCAGTTTGTACTTCTGAACTGTTGAACTTATAACCTATGCGTCTTCCTCTCCCTCAATTTGCTGTAGACGATCGCCACCCTAATCATATAGGGGAGGTGATCGAAACAGCAACTACCCAGTTTATGGCTCAATGTTTAGAGCCAGAAGATTTGAATTTTCCGCCCATGCCCCCTTTTGGTAGTTGGGTTAAATCTGTAGATGAAGAATCAGGTAACAAAATTTTTGCTGTTGTTACCTATGCTACAACCACTCCTATAGATTCAGTTCATCGTGCTAGGGCATTGGGTATGTCCTTGGCTGAATTACGAGAGCAACAGCCCCAAATCTTTGCTATGCTCAAAACTGAGTTTAAAGCAGCGATCGTTGGTTTTGAGACACCCTATACTGGCAAAAATGTTAATGGGTCGAAGGTACCCCGCCTTGAGAAGACGGAGCCTGCTTCGACTTCGTCAAATTTTGGCAAAGTTTACCAATATCTACCACCTCGCCCTCCCCAAATTCATCAAGCTGTTTATCAATGTAGCCCCGAAGAAGTAATCCATTTTAGCGAAGAACTAGATTTTTTACGTACTCTCCTCCAGGTAAAAGACATTCCTGTTGAATCCTTGGCAGCAGCTTCTATTCGCGATATTTATCGGTTACGTAAAGCTAATCGTGATTGGTTAGTACAAGTAGGCAGAACTTTAAGTATTCTTTTAAAAGACGACTACGATCGCTTGCGTTATATTCTTAGCCAAATTCACTGGTAAATTATTTAACCATCAAAAAATTAATATAGAAGCCATTTGAGATCTCCGTATTAGAGGAGAAGCCTTACAGGCTATCCGTTTCGTTACTAGAGAAACTCAGATCTACGAAATAGCTATTCTGTCATTAAATCGATCAATAAACTGGTTGCGACAAAAGACTAATTCTCAAGAAAAAGATACCAAATGGGTTCTATAAATTAAGCTTTTAGATTCAGTACTCAAAGGGGTTAGCTCAATTTGCCTTTTTTTAAAAGCAGTCTATTCCCCCTCCTGGGGATGAGGATTTTGCATTAGTCAAAACTACGTTACTATCTGCAAAGAAGTTGGGAATTGGCTCATAGTCTGTTAGTTAATGCCAATCGCTTTAATGTCAGACGGCAATATTCCTAATTTTGTCCAAATAATTTTATAGAGAGAGAGAAGAACGAACACAAATGGCTTACGAATTACCATCTCTTCCTTACGATTACGCGGCTTTAGAACCATCAATTTCTAAAAGCACCTTGGAATTTCATCACGATAAACATCATGCTGCTTATGTCAGTAAATACAATAATGCAGTTAAAGGAACAGAATTCGATAGCAAATCAATTGAAGAAGTAATCAAAGCCATAGCAGGAGATGCTAGTCAAACTGGGCTGTTTAATAATGCTGCCCAAGCTTGGAATCACAGTTTTTATTGGCAATGTATGAAACCTAACGGTGGTGGTACTCCCACAGGGGAGTTAGCTAAAAAAATTGATGTGGACTTTGGTAGTTTTGACAAGTTTGTAGAAGCTTTTAAAAATGCAGGTGCAACTCAGTTTGGTAGTGGCTGGGCTTGGTTAGTCTTAGATGGCGACAGTCTCAAAGTTACTAAAACCTTGAATGCCGATAATCCTATAACTAGCGGTCAAGTTCCTCTGTTAACTATGGATGTTTGGGAACACGCCTACTATCTCGATTATCAAAATAAACGTCCTGCTTATATCGATGATTTTCTCGGTAAATTAGTCAACTGGGATTTTGTCGCTCAAAATTTGGCTGCTGCCTAACTAAAAATTCAAACTAGGCGGATATTATAGTTAAATATCCGCTTTATTAGTTCATTCTAGTTATTTTAGTAATTAAGTTAATGATAGAGCCTGATTATCCTCGTATAATGCTTTCTTTTGCTTATCGTGGCTGCAAAATTGAGATCGATCGCACGGAATCAAACGGATACTTTACTTATACTGCTTGGATTAATTATGACCAAGGCTACGCTGTTGCTGTTCCTAGTGCCATGAGTAAGATAGTTGCAATTCGCCAAGCCAAGCAATGGATCGATAAAAGACTGGGACAAATTTGATGATTAGCCCTCTTCTGTCAGACTCCGAGAACTTTTGAAATTTGTGATTTCTGCAATTGTTATATAGTAAGCGATTGCCATGTTATTTCCTACTAAAGATTCCAGCAGCCCACTAAATTGACAAAATTGTTCCTGGTGTGAAATTTTACACTGGGAACAGGCTACTGTCTATACTTTTTCGTCAGGCGATCGCCAGGGGGCGAAATCATCCTGCCTCGCGATAGTAGTTCACACAGTAACCAAGGGGGGCAACAACCTTTTCAAAACTTGCTTAAGAACGATCGCTGTCCAATCAATATCAGCTTCGATAGTATCTTTCCCTAAGGTTAGACGAATACCTCTTTTAGCAGCAAATTCGCTATAACCCATAGCTAATAAAGTTGGGCTAGGATTTAGCTTCCCACTATTACAAGCAGAACCCGCACTAATACCAATACCCGCCAGATTTAATTGGCGAACAATAGTTCTACCCGTAACTTCTTTAGCCAGAGAAGCATATTCATCACTGAGAAAGAAGCTAAGATGGTGAGGGAGGCGATACAGCCTGTCTCCTGTGGGTATGAGATAAGGACAATCAGCAAACAAATCAAACAAGCGATCGCGCAAACCAATCAATCTAGATGTTTCCGAGTTCAATTCTCCAGCAGCAAGTTCGGCAGCTACCCCAAAAGCAGCGATCGCAGGAACAGCTTGAGTACCAGAACGTAGAGTTAATTCTTGTCCTCCTCCTCCCAGCAAAGGTATTATATCTAATCCTGGGCGGATATATAAAGCACCCGCCCCTTGCATCCCATAAATTTTGTGTGCGGAAAGAGAAAGCAAATCTACTCCTAATTTTTGGACATTAATCGGTAAACGTCCTGCTACTTGCACAGCGTCGGTATGAAAGAGGATATTATGGCTGTGGGTAATTTGGGCAAGGTTTTCGATGGGTTGTAGAGTGCCGACTTCACTTTGTCCGTAGATAATGGAGACTAAAACTGTATTAGGTTGTATAGCTGTTTTTAAATCTAGGGGGTTAACTCTACCTTGACTATTTACTGGCAACCTAGTTACTTGCCAACCCCATTGTTCTAATTGTTGAACTGGTTTAGCTATAGCGGAGTGTTCGACATCAGAAATAATGATATGTTGAGGGTTACGATATTTTTGGGCTATTCCCATAATGGCAAGATTATCTGCTTCTGTACCTCCAGAAGTAAACACAATTGATTCAGGATTAGAAGCACCAATTAAACTAGCTACTTGTAATCTAGCCATTTCTAAAACCGTTGCCGATCTTTCTCCCCAAGTATGAAGACTAGAAGGATTACCCCATTGTTGAGTTAACACCTCTTGGACTTTAGCGATCGCTTCTGGTCGAGGTTTGGTAGTGGCACTATAATCAAGGTAAATTTGCATTGAAAAGTTAATGAATTAATTATTAATAGTTAATTAGATATTTTCCTTCTTTACCTTATCTATCTTCCTCCTCTTTGACCTAATCAAACACTAAAAATTAGTGTCAGCAGCTATTTACCTTCCTGGTTTAACTACATTGTAATCTTCATGGGAAATGACTGCTTCAGGAATTAGCAGAGTACCACAATCACGACAGATTAAACGATAACTGCGGGTAACAGGAATGCTAATAATCAGGCGATTGTGGCGTAACCGCTTACCATGAAATTGACGATAATCTCTCTGACTTTGCAATTGTTGAATAATGCGACGAGACTTAACTACTACATTTTTGGGCAAATTTCTCAGATCGATAGGATCTTCTGCAAAACTTGCTTCCCAATCTAGTTTGCGTTTCCGCTTTTTATCTACTTCTGCTTGTTGTTGTTCACATCGATGACAAACTTGACCATAGCCTTTATGACCGCAAATAAATTTTTTCTTTCTCCTCGACATAACACTCTGTTACAGACTGCCAACCTGTATTCCTCTACCTTGCATTAGGTAAACAAAAAAGTTTTACCTCAATTTTTGTTTGCATAAAAAACAAAAAATATAACGACAATACACTTGCGAAAATGTATCGTATAGTAACAGCTAGATTGCTTAAACAATAATCTCACAGCTTTGGCAGCTATAAAAATATTGTCTATTAACAAACCTAATTTATTTTTCTGACTGACTATCTAGAGCAATTTGAAAGTGTAAGATTATCAGGTTTAGTAAGATTTCTCATGATCTTGCTGTCGTTAGTTTAAGATTTTTGAAGCGGTTTATAGCCATTACATTTAGCATTTATCATTTAACATTTATCAAAAGTTTGGCAGCAGGCGATAAATACTCGCGCCATATACCTGAAGAAATACCTGAATTTTCCCCCTGTACGAAAAAGAAATAAATAAGGACAATTAAGGCATTGCTGAATCAAGCTATGAATGAGTCACACGGAGGCGCGGAGACAGGAAGTTGGATTGATTATATAGAGATTATATAGATCAAATAAAACATACTTCAAAATCAGCAATCCCCTTGTAGACTTAATCATTAAGTTAAACTTTTTTATCAAATAGTTTTAGTTCTATGTCAGGTAGCGTAGAAAGATATTCTTCCATCTCTCAAGAACAAGAGGAACAAGCCAAAGCGCAAAGAATTCGGGCTTACTGGCGAGCAAATACCATTCTAATTCGTAATTTACTAATTGTTTGGGGTTTTGTTTCTCTTGGTTGCAGTATTTTATTCGTGCCACTACTAAACCATATTTCTCTTGGTGGTGTACCCCTGGGTTTCTGGATGGCACAACAAGGTTCGATTTTCACTTTTGTCATTCTCATTTTTATCTATGCGATCCAAATGGATAAACTCGATCGCAAGTATCGGAAATGAGTTCGGAATTCGGAGTTTATAGTTCGGAATTCGGAGTTCGGAGTTATATACAATTCAATAACTAATAACTAAATTATGTCTGTTGAAGCTTGGACTACAGTTTTTGTAATTATTTCCTTTATTCTCTACTTATACATCGGTTGGCGATCGAGAGTAAAAGATAGTAAGGGATTTTTTGTTGCCGATCGAGGTGTACCCGCTGTTGCTAATGGGGCTGCTACGGCTGCGGATTGGATGTCGGCAGCTTCTTTTATCTCCATGGCAGGAATCATCTCTTTTTTGGGCTATGATGGCTCAATCTATCTGATGGGTTGGACTGGGGGTTTTGTGCTTCTGGCTTTATTGCTTGCTCCTTATCTACGTAAATTTGGTAAATATACTGTTCCCGATTTTGTGGGCGATCGCTATTATTCTGTATGGGCAAGATTAGTAGCAGTAGTAGCAGCTATTTTTGTCTCTCTTACCTATGTAGCAGGGCAAATGCGCGGAGTAGGTATTGTTTTTAGTCGCTTTTTACAAGTAGATATTAATACTGGTGTGCTCATTGGTATGGTAATTGTGGCATTTTTTGCTGTGCTTGGAGGTATGAAAGGAATTACCTGGACACAAGTAGCCCAATACACTGTCTTAATTTTTGCCTATCTCATCCCTGCTTTTGCGATCGCTTTGATTTTGACAGGAAATCCCATTCCTCAGGTTGCTTTTGGTTTTAGCGATATTATCGAAAAATTAAATCAGGTTCAAGTGGATTTGGGCTTTGCTGAATATACGCAGCCTTTTGCTAATAAATCCATGCTGGATGTCTTGTTTATTACTATTGCCTTGATGGTGGGAACTGCGGGATTACCCCATGTCATTGTCCGCTTTTATACTGTGCCTTCAACCCGTGCTGCTCGTTATTCGGCTGGTTGGGCATTATTATTTATCGCTATTTTGTATACTACTGCTCCTGCGGTGTCTGCTTTTGCCCGTTATAACTTAATCGATAGTTTGCACAACAAAACAGTTACGGAAATACAGCAATTAGATTGGGCAACTAAATGGGAGAATACGGGTTTACTAGGCTTTGATGATAAAAATGGCGACGGCAGAATTGCCCTAACTCCAGAAGAAGCAACCAGTGAAATTACCATCGATCGCGATATTATTGTTCTTTCTACCCCAGAGGTAGCTAACCTTGCTCCTTGGGTAATTGCTTTAGTAGCTGCGGGCGGTTTAGCTGCTGCTTTATCTACTGCTTCAGGATTATTACTCGTAATTTCTAGTTCCATCGCCCACGATGTCTACTATCGGATTATTAATCCCCAAGCTTCTGAATCCCAACGGGTAATGGTAGGTAGGGTGATGGTCGGTTTTGCGATCGCCATCGCTGGGTATTTTGGGGTTAATCCTCCTGGTTTTGTGGCGGAGGTAGTAGCTTTCGCTTTTGGACTCGCTGCTGCTAGTTTCTTCCCTGTAATTATTTTAGGTATTTTCGATAAACGTACCAACAGAGAAGGTGCGATCGCAGGAATGATAATTGGTTTGGCTTTTACGGCATTTTACATTATTGGCGTGAAGTTCTATGGGATGTCAACTTGGTTCTTGGGGATCTCTCCTGAAGGTATTGGCACAGTAGGAATGGTAATCAACTTTTTCGTGACTTACATTGTCTCTCGTCTTACTCCACCCCCACCTTTAGAAGTTCAAGAAATGGTAGAACATTTGCGATCGCCAGAACCAGATGGTGCGCCTCTTTCTGATATTGGGGAAGAACAATTAGATTAACTGGATTAAGGCAAAAATTGACAATGAACAATGGATAATGGACAATTACCTCTCTCTAGTTTATTAAGAGCAAAGGGAAGATTAGTTCAACCGTAATTTTCTAATTGATTGAGTGAAAATAGTCATAGCAAATTTTCAAATTAAGTAAAGTTATGTATCATTTTCAAATCTTGAAAAGGGAAAGTGATAAATTAGTAATTGAAGCTTAAAAGACTTCCCTGACAGAGATTACAGGTTTGTTCACATTCAATTAAGGAGGTCAAAAAATCTGTTCCATTTAGTATCTGTCTCGTTAAATAAGAACGGCAACACCCAACTAAAAAGCTGATATTTCCTCAATTAGAAAATAGGGAGTTAGTTGACTAAAGAATTGTTTGGTAGTCAATCTCCAAATTGGACTTATTATAAGGAGGAAACCTCTCAGTGAGTATAGCTTGGGTGTTGCTGTTTTGAGAGAAATAATCGGTTACGTGAAGTCTCATACCATTTCTCGTGTACTGGCTAGATAAATGAGTAAATTATTTCTGAATAAGAAAAAGATTGTCAAGCTTTGATTTATCCATTCCCTGTCCACTGTTACTTTTAATAATTGGTATTTTAAATAAACAATCACCAAATTAACTGATTGTCGCGACTCTCGCGTTAGTAATTCTGCGAAAATCGCTTGCTGTTTGTCAACTGTCAATTATCAATTGTCCATTGATAAAAACTTAACTAACTCTTCTAACTTTGACCAAGCTGCACCACTAGCTAAAATTGACTGAGCTTTTTCTACACCCTGTAGATGATTACCAAAAGGAACTAAATCTCCTACTTGCAGAGCCAAAGAAGCATTTAAAGCTACAGCATTTCTTTGTGCTTCTGTTCCTTTTCCCTGCAGCACATTACGCAAAATAGTGGCATTCTCTTCTACTTCACCGCCTTTAAGTTCTGTGATGTTAGCTGATTGTAAACCTAACTCTTGAGGATTAATACTGGTTAGATTTACTTTCCCTCCCGTCAGCATTGCTAAATCAGTGCTATCTCCTAAGCCAGCTTCATCTAGCTTTTCTCTCCCATGTAAAACTATCGCTTTTGGTGTTCCTAGTTTATTTAAAGCGGAAGCCATACTAGACAAAAAAGTACCATCGTACACACCAATAACTTGACCTGTAGGGGATAAGGGATTTACTAAAGGACCTAATAAGTTAAATACAGTTCTTATTTTGAGAGTACGTCTTAGAGGTACAACACTTTTCATCGCTGGATGCCAACCAGGAGCGAATAAAAAAGTAATGCTCACCTCATCTAAAGCAGATTTTACCTTTGCCGATGGTGCAGTAAGATTGACACCCAAATATTCTAAGACATCCGCAGAACCAACTTTACTAGAAGCTGAACGATTACCGTGTTTGGCAACTTTGACTCCTGCTGCTGCTGCTACAAAGGCAACGGCAGTAGAAATATTAAAAGTAGAGGCACCATCTCCCCCAGTACCACAAGTATCGATTACAGGAGCATTATGTTCGATAGCCTCCTGTTGTTGAGATTGAGACTTTAAAACTTCCGCCATTCCTGCTAATTCTTCTGCACTTACTCCTTTAGCTTGAATGGCTGCTAAAATCGCTCCTGAGAATACCTCTGGTATCTCTTCCTTGAGCCATCCTGACATAAGTTGGGCTGCTTGAACTTGAGAAAGAGATTGTTTGTCAAGTAACTGTTGCAGTAGGATGGGCAGATTTAAAGTTGTCTCGCTGGAGTTTTGTACCATTAGTTATTGGGAATGTAGACAAGCTGATTATAAAAAAAAAGTGGGATACTCGATCGCTCCCACTTAATATATTTTTAATTAAAGCAACTAAAAGCTAATTTATGCGTTGTAAGGTAGGCAACCTTCAGTTTCTACTAGCAAAGATGATTCAAACTAACTTTGCCCACCCTACTTACGTTGCTAACTAAAAGCTAAAAGCTAATAACTAATAGCCTTTTTAACGATCGACCGATCCCATAATTACATCAATACTACCTAGGATTGCCATAATATCAGCAACTTTAACGCCTTTGAGCAAACCAGGCAGAATTTGTAAATTAGTAAAATCAGGAGCTTTAATTTTCCACCGCCAAGGGAAGACATTATCATTACCAACGATAAAGATGCCTAATTCTCCTTTACCACTTTCCAGACGAACATAGTGTTCTCCCGCGGGGATTTTGAAAGTTGGGGCAACTTGTTTAGCTACATATTTATAGTCAAAGTCATTCCATTTTGACTTACGCCCTTCTGCCATACGTTTAGCTTCTAGGTTTTCGTAAGGGCCACCTGGTAATCCTTTAAGAGCCTGACGAATAATCTTAACCGACTCTCGCATTTCTCTGATTCTAACTAAATAGCGAGCAAAACAGTCTCCAGCAGTTTCCCATTGTACTTCCCAGTCAAAATCGTCGTAGCACTCATAATGGTCTACTTTCCGTAAGTCCCATTTAACCCCAGAACCCCTTAACATAGGGCCAGAGAGATTCCAGTTAATTGCTTCTTGACGGGAAATTGTCCCTACTCCTTCCACGCGACGACGGAAAATAGGGTTATTAGTAATTAATTTTTCATATTCGTCTACTTTAGGATCGAAATAATCGCAGAAGTCTTCGCATTTATCCACCCAGCCATAGGGCAAATCTACCGATACACCGCCGATACGGAAATAATTATTATTAATTAATCTTTGCCCACTAGCAGCTTCCCACAGATCGTAAATCATTTCCCGTTCGCGGAAAATATAGAAAAAGGGAGTTTGTGCGCCCACATCAGCTAAAAATGGCCCAAGCCACAAGAGGTGATTTGCAATGCGGTTTAATTCCAGCATAATCACCCGAATATACTGGGCACGTTTAGGTACTTCTATATCAGCTAATTTTTCTGGGGCATTAACTGTAATTGCCTCATTAAACATTCCTGCTGCATAGTCCCAACGGCTTACATAGGGAACATACATAACATTAGTGCGATTTTCCGCAATTTTTTCCATCCCCCGATGTAAATAACCAATAACTGGTTCACAATCAATTACATCTTCTCCATCCAACGTAACAATTAAACGTAAAACGCCGTGCATTGAAGGATGATGAGGACCCATGTTGAGTACCATGGGTTCGGTTCTAGTTTCAATTTTTGCCATAAATTAGCAGTGTTCCCTTTATTAATAAATTTAAAAATGCTTGTTGGTTAGGGGTCGAGCCAGAGATCACTCTCTGACACTCCCATGCAAAACCGTGCTTGCGACTTTCACCGCACACGGCTACTCCTGGCTTTTCAGTACTCTACTTTCCTTCTGT
>JAAUYH010247551.1_pt1 | contig 26517 bp, 20 predicted proteins | sample 7278061 | NCBI WGS metagenome assembly JAAUYH01 (sample SAMN14350203, study PRJNA611818) | marine sediment metagenome | isolation source: surface marine sediment (0.6m) | place: French Polynesia: Moorea | collected 2018-08
ACACAACAGAGTTCCCGGAAACTGGCATGCAAGCGCAAGTAAAATACATGGAAGTCTCAAATTGTGTTCATGGCTGAAATTCATCGAGCAAGTGGGATTGAAGGAAAGAATATTGAGCTTTCCCTTGGGATATCAATCTTTGCCTTCTTATCTCAATCGTAGTTCGATTTAGTACGATGATAGTGATATAATGGAGGCTGATGAAGAAACAGGAAAATAAAAGAGAAAAAGAATGGCATATAGAAGAAAAATGGTACTAGGACAGGATATTCTATTGCTTAGGAATGTGTAATGGATCGATTATTGACACTACAGGCTGTTTATAAAATATGTGACACATTCCGTGAAGCAGTAGCTATCAGGTTTTGGACTAATTATGTTATTTTGTGAGTAAAACATTTAGCAGAAGTTATCAAATATCAATAAACTCCTATAGATGCTTTACATGACCTCCATTTACTCATATAATTGTATCCAAACGATTTTCCAAATTTGTCCATACTTTGGTGATCATTTCTTGTGTCAAAATTCTTATAGCTCTTGTGATTCTTCTTCTAAGCCGTGTTATATTTTGCACCGGAGTCTTAAATACTTGATCTTTAATATATATCCACAAGAAAAATTTGGGAGGTGTAAGATCAGGAGATTTGGCGGGCCAGTTCGTAGACCCATATTTTCCAATCCAATTTTGAACAAAAATGTGAGCTAAGAGACTTCGAGCTGCTAGACTTGTGTGTAGTGGAGCACTGTCTAGTTGAAATATAGCATTATCAGGAGAATTTTCTGCTTCAGATCGGACGTAAGAGTCTAGTAGCTCACAATAATTTTCTTTTCTCACAATCTCGTTGTCTATGTAATGAGCTCTAACACGCCTTCGCAATGAATTGCGCACGACCCCGTCACTTTGCCACTGTGCCTCTCGTGCTCTTGTTCTTCTCGTGGGGTTTCTGTCCCGCAGGTTCTTGTGTTCTTAGTGTTCGCTATTCCTGATACATGAAAGCCATACTCATCTGAAAAGAACTATGCGACATAAAAAATTAGGGTTCGTCGACATCCTGTGCTCGCACCACTGTCCAAACTCGATTCGTTTGGTTTTACCATCGTCCCACAAGTGCTGAAGTTCGTTATCTTATACTGAAACATGTGAATCATCTTTTATAGCATTTTGTGTATAGTTGAATAAGGAATCCATAAATCACTTTTTGCTATTCGCGGAGACCTTCTAAGATGCCGAAGAAAGTATGAATTGACACGGTTTATAGTCTATTGTGTCACCCAAGGTCTCTCATGTTTTAAATTGTTTTGAACGTTTCCACCAGAATTGAAGATATCGATCCTACGTAGGATAGTGTTCCGAACAGGCGGTGAATTTCTATACTTTGTTTGAAATTTGGGCTGAACTCTTGTGAAGGGTTGCTTTTCGATGTATCAAGTCACATGTTTCGCTTTCTGCTGCGCAGTATATGCCAAAAATCCTTTAACTATTTTTCTTTCCAATTTTCTTATATTAAATAACATGGAAAGTATATATGTTACCTGTATAAATAAGAAATCAAAAATATTATTTAATATTCCCAATACATACAATCAAAAATGCGTCACATATTTTATAATCATTCTGTAAATAGTTTGGAATGTCATGATAAAACTGACATATTATTCTTTACTTCAAAAATTACAACATAAACAAAGTACAGAATCCTTGCATGCTGTGGCTAATTTAGCAAAGTCTCTCAGCCCAGAAGAACGCTGTTTCGGGTTTGAAAATTGCGTTTCAGAGAGAGTAAGGAGACTTATACCATCAAAATCATATCAGGACGATCGTTTATAGCTTCAAAAATTTCCCGTTCGTATGCTCATACATCCGGTACTTTCAAATGTCACATTCGATAAACGTGAATTAATTGATCCAATTTCTGTATGCTACGAACTACTAACGAATTGCATGGCGAAGGCTTCTTCGTGTAGCTCAATTTGGAGGGGGTCTATCCTTACTTTTTAGTCTCTATCTTATTTCTTTATTAGTTTTTAGTCTGTAGCATTTTTGGTTCTACACTAGATTTAGGACAGTCACCTATTTTTGGGTAGTATTTAAATCTACCAGCCACCGTGGCACACAGTTCTGGCGTTACCGTTTTCTTCTTGGACCCGTCCGTTTGAGTACTGGGCTACGCTGGGGCTATGACCTCCCTTCTTGGTCGCAGATCCCATCCCAACACTAGGTCCATTTCAACCGCCTGCCCCCTTGTGGCCTAATGTGTGTGTGTGTGTCAAGTGTCCGCGGGCTATTTTGCGCCACACTTCGCACTCCTCTTGGATAAATTCGATTGTGATATTCCGCCTCCCATTGAAGAGCTACTAGAGGAAACAATTTATCGTTCACATTTAGATCCGAAAGTCTGACGACATCTTCAGTTTAACTGTGTTAATTCTGCGGCTGGATTGCATCTATTAATAGGGTACCCAAAAAATAATCACCTATTTTCAATTGTTTGTAATTTTTTTCAGAGAAACGATGGTGATTTATCTTTTGCAATATGAAGAGAAGGCAACAATGCATATAATAATCAGAACCTATGTAGCTTTGTTATTGGTAGTCACGTTAAGAAAAAATTAACGAAAAATATTTCATTTTGAAATTTTTCACTGTAATATATAGGCAGAAAATCATGGATCGATATTAGATTTATGATCGACAGGTCGTAATAATAGGAGAGTAGTTGAAAAGTTCAGTGGCGAGAATATCGAAAAATCTATATTGAATGAATAAGAAATTTTGCTACTGCACTGTTCGAATAATCCACAAGTTGTAAAATGTGGAATCATGATGTAGTGAGAGGACATTGTGTTGTATTGATCTTCATTGATATAAATTAACATTACTTAAGGGTATATTCCAATTGAATATTTAAGTACTCTTCTAACTCGTTCGCAAATAATACAGAATCGCTCATAGCACTAAACATGGAAGTTTCAGCGAAGTAGAAATACGCGGGGAGGACCGAAAATCAGTAGTACTGTACGAAATAAAATACTAAATCTACAAACACATTACAGGAAAGGCTTTTGTGTAGAGCAGCTGTTCAAATAGGCTTGAGTTTTTTTAAATCGAAGTTATTAAAAGTAAAAATCGAGATTTGTATTCATGGTTCTACGAGAACAAGAAAAATAACATATTATTTCACATACGAATTGATATTTATCGAGCACCCTTCCTTTTCCTACTTTAGTCTCCAACAAGCGCATCAGAGAAGCACAACAAATTTGCATTTCTAATTCGACGGTTTCTTTGAACGCTCTATATATTGATTCACTTATCGATGCCCGTTCACTATAGTCATAGCACACATGAACCGGATAACTGAAACTCAGATTCAGGTATGCTGCAATATGTACTCAATAACTAATGTATTCTAATTTTGGCGTCGCGCCCGAATTGTAATTCGCTTTCAACGTCATGCAACATATTGATTCTCAAACGTGTAGAATCAAAGAGACATCGTTTCAGATGTTTGGTATCAGAAACGACCATACGCCGAAAAGTATCCTCTGCCGATAAAGTTAGTGAAAGTATATTTCCAATCGGGACAATAGATAATGCGAGGGCTACTCTCATATTTTCTGCAGGCTGGAGTATTTCGACAATAATTTGGAGCAAACAAATATCATCTGCACTACGGTGAAACCAATTTGGCCAGGCACTATCTCTTTTAGTACCTTTTCGTTACATCCATCAAAATAAGAAATAAATTTTGTAAACAGAACGGAAAGTCAAAAGGCTGATTCAAATCTAGGCAGAATGCCCTGCTATAATTCTGCAGATTCGCTCTGTTTGCGTTGACAGGCTCGAAAACGAGCAGCATGAGAATGATTTGACTTTACCACCGTGCTGGTAACACCGAAGAGATCTATGATACCTCGGGAACATACTGCTTGATTCAACGACAAAATTTGCGTTGCCTTAGAGCTCGTCGTTCATGGTATATACCAAATAGAAAAGCCTTCCTTTTCACTTTCCAGTACTGTGCGTTAATCAAAGTAGGATTTCAAAGATTCTTACATTGACAGTTTGGAAATATGAATGCTAAGAAGGCACCAATACGTGTCTCCTTCACAAGTCGTGTACTTGTAAACAACAGATCTGCTCATGTGAGCTCAATCGGCAACGAAAAATTGATTGCGCTTCTCGCCAATCTGCTTTGAACAGCAGAACCTATAATCTGAGAGACAAGCTCAGTAGATTGTTCACCAGACTATATGGATGATACAATAATTCGACGAAGGTGCAGTATATGTTTGTCTACAATCGAAATTATGAATACCAGAATCGTTTCATTGCGCTCAGAGCTCCACCCATCGAAATTCGAAACGACACACTCGGTTTATATTAGTTTTTCTGTATCGATGTTAAGACAACGTTGAATTTCTATAAAAAAATCACCTAGGGTTGTGTAATGGCGATTTCGCTTGAAGATTTAGGAAATTCATCAGTTTGGAAGTGTAGTCTGTTCATTCAAGAACAAGAAACCATCTGACTATGTGAACTGGTGAAACATTGTTTCTTCGGTACTTCTTACCTTGAATTAAAGAAAATCATGCAAATCTGAGTGCTGTACCAATCTTCTCATTTTTTCATATCTTCACAGGACAGGAGATGGTTCGGGGTAGATGCCAATCTAATTTGATGGAAACATGCGTGCATATTAAATGCGCTAACTGAATCCTTCAGGTTTGAAAGTTCCTCAACAATTTCACTTGAAAGACAAGAATGTCGAATGAAAAATTTTCCGTAATTAACAATGACAATAAGCTCTAATATAGAATTGCAGTGCCTGTACATTGAACAAGAAAGCTTCATTTTCTGTACTGGAATGAAATCCGACTTAGAAGACGAACACAGAAGTCACTTCTCTAAAAATAGACTCTGTCTTCGCAGAAACTGACTAACTCCTCCTATAGATGATCGAAATGAACTGATTGGCATCAGAGCTGATAGGTGCCGCTACTGCTTCTATTCCACGAATCATTAGAAAAACTTACATAACAATTCATTTGAGCTATTACGAGTAGTAGTTTCAGTTTCGCATTATCTACGGAATAAGAGAGCTGATGACCAAGGTTTGCGTGATGAACTCAAATTAAGGTTGGATGCGATTAAGAGCTGAATACAATCCCAGAAATTTTCTTGAAAGATCAGTAAAGATACCGGTGAAAGACTTCCTAAGTTCTGCCGAGGCTTCGGAAACGCAAATCCTGCGCTGCTTCTAAAATTGCAGATTCACTCTGTAAACTGAGAGCCAGCTATATTTTGCGTACTCAAACAGAAGCATTTGTTTCAACCGCTTTATTATTCAATTAGGAATGCTGGAGACGGAAAATTTCTATCAACCTTCTAAAGGATTTCAGAGACACTGCTCATTGACGAATAATGAATAGTATTTGACGAACGTTACGAATACTACAGGACAAAGATGCTGGTGATCTTATGGATCACTAAAGAAGTATCTAAAGCCGAATATAAAATATAGCTGCATAATCTCTATCAACTCAACTATTTTCAGCCCTCCAAGCCGGTAAATTCCTGATTAATCGAGTGTTGATTGTAGGATGACGCAGTTACTTCATAGCTCTAAATAAAATGTACTTCAAAGCACTTATGATACAGCATCGCAGCTGCCATGAATGAGTGATGGAAGGGTTCAGCAGTGTGTTGTTTCGTGTAATACTTTCTGCGACGTAATAATATAACTGAATAAAAGGTAATTTTTTGTCAAACTACTCACATATTAATACCGGACGTGTTATTTGAATACATGAAAATTTACTTTACTCTTCCAATTTTTCCTGCAATTTTTTACTAATCTATAGCAGGGCTCAAATTTTCTGTTACCTACACATGTTACTTCTTGATCGACGAGACAATAATGGACTGAAAATATTACAGAGATCTGAATTCGAATAAGTCAAGGAATAGTACGGCACCAGGCAAGCATCCTGCCAACAATGCAAAGAACTTTACGTTCTATGATGATTATTCTCAGCAAATAAATTCATTGCAATACATGAATTAATAAATGAAATGGACCTGTTATAAAATAATCTTTCATTGGTTGATTTCCGAATTCCTGCAAAGCTTATATTTCTTCTCATTGCTTGGGAAAACAGCCCACCAAAGTAAAGATTTCTATTTCCAAATTCTAAAATCAAATTTTTCGTTACTCATTGAACAGACCAACTCAACGAGCGAAAAGATCTGCTAAGATGATCATAATTGATAATGCACAATGGTTTCCATAAACTTTTTTTAAACTTAAAGGCTCTTCTTTTAGTTTTTCTTTTGTAAACCATCCCAAGTTTTCACTTATCATAGTGTAATTTCATTGCACCAATAACAATTCTAAAAATACAAGCTAGTAATGAAAAGAATAAAGATTTTAACTTGAGATAAATACATACGAAAAAATCTTCACCTAGCTGATCACATAGTCTTTATAAAATAATATTTTATGCCACCTAATGGCTATCGTTTGAGGTTATCAGATTTTCTGTAAAACACAGATTTTCTGCATGGTACTAGAAATTATTAACTTTCTAAATGTTGGATTGCGAAGATCGTTAGTGCACTATGAATGGGGATTGCCATTTTAGAAATCAGAATGATGTCGCGTTATGGTCATTTGAAACTTGATCCGTGGCAGTTATCAGTTGATCTATCCGCGGAAGGTCAATCCAATGAAGCTGAATTGCAAATAGTGGCTTAATTTGCTGCTACAATATCGTTCATTCTGTGCTATGTCAATTCAGCTATTGTTTCCTGAGTAATCTGCGAATTAGTAGAGCGAATCGGCGGACTTTTAATGCATTAATGGTAAGTATGAAAATGATAGTTCTGTACATGGAGTATAAGGTCACACTTTTCTATCCAAAAAGAGATTCGCTCACAACGCAGACAGGTAGACTCTATGGTTTGGCTTAAATATCGGGAGATGAGACTGCATGATGTTGAAGCAGGTGCTGTTTCCCTGAAAAACTTTGGTTATCACTTCCATCGATTCGAAATAAGGTGCAATATGACTAAAGGCAGTCGATCGAAAAATAATTTCCAATTTGATTCCTACAACTCCTCTTGCTTCAGTACGAATACGGTTTTATTCTGTGTACACTTGTTGGTCATCAATTATTTTTGTAATCATGACTTTCGTATCTTAGAACATAATCAAGACTACAAGAAGTGTTAGAGTTACATGTCTTTGAGGCATGGTGCAGAACAGATCAAAGAAAATATGGGATGTGATAGCATGCTTCTTTTAGAGGGTTTGATCTCTGGATAAAAGCAAAATGATCACGAGATGAAATCCACAGTAAAATTTAGCATTTAATTGTTTTAGACAATTACATGGAACATAATTTAGAAAGAAAATTCTAAACATTCTCTTAATATTTGAAGATCAATAGGATCAGGTATTTTTATTCATGAAATGGCTATTCATCTGATAATAATAAATGATTTTATTTGATTGAGTAAGAGCGTAGTGCTCGTGCCATTAAGTACCGCTTTTATATAGCGCTGCATGGATGCTGAAAACATAAGAGGTACCATCGCCTGCTTCAAGGTGTATACTACTCAATTATATTCTGGGAGCACTGCAAGACCCACTAGGGGGATACCTATCATCAGTATTTGATTCACATTCTTTCTTGTTCGGCATAATTGCGTCTTAATGATTCTAGTTAGCATTGTTATCTTAGTTCTGATCACTATAAGATGGTCGGAGACTACTGGGAGTAAAACCAAAGAGCTGCTCGGCCCAAATTTAACCTTCTGCGATATTGCCCCACTGTCTCAACTGCTTTTCGTACCGTTTGGATCTTTCTCTATGGATTAAAGGAGCCATGTTTGTATCGTTTGGGTTTGATCCGCCCTCCGGAGGGCTTCTGTGGTGCCCAATCTCAACTTATATGGCATTATTCTGTCGTTTCCGACCAGATTTCTGCACGATTCTACACTTTCTGCCACCGGTGGATTAACACACAAACTAAAGGTTCCGCCTTGTCCGTCTTTAGTGTTCTACAGTTGCAACATCCCACGAGTGGGACAACTGTTCTTTCTTGCGATTTGATGAGTATCTCTCCCGGGTTTAGTAAAGAGAAAGAACATTGTGATCGTATTTTGCTAAAGTATAATGTAGAAGAAAATGAAGTAGGAAGCCCAATACAGAGGAAGAGAAAAAAAGTAGGAAATATCGAAATGATTTATTTCGAACATAGAATTCAGTTAAATAGTTTTGGTCTAACGTAAATGTTTTGCAGATACATTGGCTAGTTAATACATATTTAATACTCACCGGTCGCAAAATTGAAGAGTAAGACGAATGGATTGTACAAGATCTAATTTCTAAACCCCCTGATACATTATTTCGAAGGCGATAGCAACAGCACTCCCTGTTTGCGCGGTTATCACAATCTACCTACCTAATGTACCTGTATGCCGCCTTGGCCTTGAAAATACTTCAACAATTATATCTGTTCGACTTGGTTATTGTAATTGTTTTACTGCCCTACCTTTGTCCAAGTACCGCCTTGGAAAATTACTGATTGTAGAAGGAGTGTCCCACTGAACCTATGGCAGAAGGCGTTAGGCATACGGCTGCGTAGTATAACGCAAGGCAAAGTTGTATCGCCATAAGATATATATATTGACGAGAAATGTGTGCGACGAGCACTGCCATTCAACAATAGCTATTCAGTCAAAAGCTCGGTGTGATCTTAGCACATCCGTCTTGAACGTAGTAAGCCGAACATGGAGTAGTCTAGAGTAATCGAACTTGCTATTTGCCAATCAAAAAAATCATAGTTATAAAGGCGGCGACTGTTCTGTGAGCCAATAATGTATTTTAAATCATGAGTCTATAATCTAGGAAATACAGAACCCAAGATATACCGGATGGTGGTCAGTAAAAAGAAAAAAATCCATTTCCGACTCAAAATGATTTTAGGTGATTTTGATACACTTGCATCAGATTTGAGCCCAAAAAGCTACTCTAATTTCTTCGTCTACTGTTGCTGAAACCTTTTTCTCCTAAGAATATCAACGATTGGAAATGTAAAGCCGACGGTCACAACCATTTCAACTGCCGCTAAAATCTGCTGTAGTGATACTAATTTGCTTTATTCGAGCCATCGCCGTCTGTCATATTAACAATTACATAGTTGAAACTGTTTTCTCCATTTCTGTCGCTTTAAAACAACAAATTTCGAAAGGGTTTCCGGCAGTCGACTGTTTCCGAATTAAGTGCTTTACGCCTCTTATTTCTAAATCGCAACAAATCTAGTGTTTGACAGGGATTTCGGCGCCTTTCTTCGTTTCAGTCCAGGCACAAAGTGCGCTCGAAAAGTCAGAGGCCATCGCGGAGGGTTTAAACTCGGAGATCAACCCAAGATAAAATTCCCTAGTCTTTTGAAGACGGTTATGATCTACCATTCCACAAATAGTCGCGATCTGTCTTAGTTTCAGCAACTAGGAGCACCATAAATTCACGTCTGAAGAATGACTAGTGTTCATATATTTCTAAAACAGCGAACTATAAATATATTTAAGCATCTTAAAGGGAATGTTACATCCAATAACATGAAAGTTTGCAATTGTATTGAGCAAACAGGAGAAGTAGAAAAATTCGATCATAAAATCAAAATGATCATAATGTACTTAATAATGAAAATTTACCAACACTCTATTAGAAGCATAATGAATAGGTAAATGACCTCATTTCTTCTCGGATTATTTCTCCTCGAATAAGCTTGCAAACGACCAAAGATCATGTTAATTTTATTGAATTTTTAGGTAGATGTTACGGAGTTGATTACCATTTCTGCTTTGTATTTTGATTCAAGTACTCAACTATTGAATTATGCATCAGAACGAAAAATATTTGTATGGTTTTATAAGTGCGCTTGATTATTGCGGATAATAGAATGAATAAATAAGGTGAACAATTTTACTGATGATCTTTTGACAGACCATACTGATTTCGAACGAGTAGGTAGATGACTCCTATGCGTATTGTTTGCGAAAAACATGAAGAAGAAGAAGAACTGGCCGTACGGATTATATACAAAATTGTTCCGTTTACGTCTGTGATTATTGAACAAGTCTGTGCAATATTGATGAAACCGCGTGGGCTTCTATTAAGCGCCAAACTAAGACAGCTAACCTCGGTGCGTCCGAAATTACGCAATATCACGAGGTAGAGCTCAAAATTTGACATGTTGATGAGATATGCACAAATATGTGAGCACTTGGCATCACTAAATTCAGACGAAATCGATGCTTTGAGGCTTTCGTCCTTAGAGAACAGAAAAGTTGATTCATTACTTCAGCAACTTACCTCACTTCATTCTGTCACGAAGGCATTGCAATTCGGTAACACCTCAGTGAGTGATACTCGTGCATTGTTTGATGCTGTAATCTAGAATTTCCCTGCTACTACTAACAGTTTGAAGTTTAACGCAGATATTTTTCATTGTATAGAGTTCGAGAGTGCAATTGTTAAGCTACAGTGAGGTAATAGCTCCGCTTTATTAGAAAAGGAAGGTTTTGATATGACCAAACTAACTACGGAAGATTGCACCGGAGAAGATACCTCATTCGAAGGTCTATCATTTGCGGAAAGGGCGTTAAGAAGACCGAACATTGTTAATAAAGGGAGTGAAAAGAGATACGAGGTTCTTAATTTATATACATCTAATGTTTTTGAGCGCCTATTCTCTATTGCAGGCTACTCCCTCCGTTTCAAAACAATTTACTGGATTCACATGTTGCACAAGATTATCGCCTTCTTTTTGTTTGCCACTTTGATGCCTGAAGTACAAACTGTTCAAAATTTTCCCATCCCATAATCGCAATATTAGCAGTGGAGTTCTTTCGCGGGAGTAGAAATATCCATTAAAAAATAGACCTTTTATACGACGGTGGTTCTTGTCTTCTCCATATGCTCTGTGTGCCATATCTCATTCCGTAGTGCTAGTAGAAGCTTCCAATACTTGCAGAAACTTGGCTGCTGACCAATATTTGGCTTTGAATAACGAAGTCCTCGTTTTACCAGTGATTATGAATCAAGCTCGACATACATATGCCGAACAATGCCAACTTGCTACACATGAAAAAACAGCAGAACCAGTTGGCCGGAATAGTGATTCGTGATGTAGATTGAATCGCACCTACTTACAATTGCGCTGAACAGGCAATAAAAGGAGCTATTTCGTGACAAGCCGGACTAAAAACCAACTTGGTCAATTGTTTTGAAACATAAAAAAACCATGAATCCGGCAATCTTTTTGAAACGGAGAGAGTACACGCCAACGAAGAGAAGAAAGAGAATCAGTCCTTCTAATCTCGAGTGGCAGATTTTCTTACGTTTGAATAGAGACTTGTGGAGTAGTGCGGATGGATGTCAACTAACAACTCGTTAATTGTTTTCTTGCGCAGGATATCGAAGTATCGAAGGATTATCTATCTCTACTAGTAAACGAACTGAATAATCTATCTCCTAATTGAAGGTCTGAAGTATAGATATGGATAAATTTTTGGCAGGCTATGCTTCAACTGATTAAATTCTTGACATGATATTTCTATGCAGATGAATCGGTTTAAAATTTCGTGGTATAGGAAGTTGATCGAACGTTATATAGCTTGAAGCGTTATCACTTAGTATTGCCACCTGTCTTCCTGAATTCATTCTTATGAAAGAATCGAACGCCAACAATCACCCATGGAATAAATTTGTGGACATCAAGGTCTTTTGAGAGTGTCTATATAACATTCTTTGATCAGTAGGACTTAAAATCCGAAACTCCTTGGCTTAATATATTTTCCAAGAACCTGCACTGAGCATTTTTCAGTTCCATCTGCACTGCAGCAGCCTAAGATCGTCGCTGTTGCTTTTTGCTACTTCCTTTCTGGAAATCAAGCAAGTGTGATAGTCCAATGAGGAGGCGTAGAGATGAAAAATCAAAACAATTTGTCGTTTCATATCCCCTTCATATTGTATTAAGACATTTCATATCGAATTAGTAGTAATTAGTCTCCGTTTCCATCTTCGAACTCGGAGTGTGATCAATAATCTTTGATCTCATGAGGCTTTCAGATTTTTTGGAGTCATTTTCATGTTAAACTGATCATCATCAGACATTTTTGCATTGAAAATTATTGTATGCTTTTCCCTTTATCGAAGCAGAAGCCACAAGAAGTCTTCCATAGCTCTGATTTTTACCCGAATGCTTCATCTTCGTACTATATCTATCATCGACTAAGTATTTTGGATGATTGCTATACTTGAACATTTTTTGAAAGTGTACTTGGATTAGGTTTTAGACAGAAGAAACTTCTTGTTTGTTCACTTTATAATTGAATTAGGGTCTACCTTCTTATCAATACTCTCTTATCTCGAATGTTTTTCTACAACAGCAGCTTAGTCCAAGATAATCGAAATCTTGAGTTTTGTACGCAGGTAGATGAGCGCAGGCCACCGTCGACTTCGGATTTTCTGTACCTTAGCTAATCTAACGTAGTTCTATTACTCTCTCTTCTACTAATTGCTAGTAAAGGTTTTGTTTAGGCCTTCTAGAATTTCTGTTTAATCTGATACTCACACATACTTCAGGAACATCAGAACCTATTTCCAGTGTCGCCACAACGACTTTGATCTAGCGACTGTAAATAACCCAAGTTTTTCTAACGTTCGATATATCGTTAATAATCCACATATGCCCAATGGTTTGAAGTTAACTTTGAATAGGCAATTTTGCTGGTTTCGGGTGTCGCAGATTTTTCTACTTAAACTTGAGAGCACGTCAAACAAATTTGCATGCATTCTGGGATATATAACCTCGCTGTAACGTAAGAATGGTGACATCTTCTTGAATTTTTCGCTGTGTAAAGATTAGCAAAAATCCTTGATGAGTTATTCAATGATATATTTCTTTAGATACAAAATGAAACAAAAATGCACTAGTATAATTAGGAATTGCGAAAGTACTCTGCAAAATCAGAGAAATGGAGACTCATACTTTGCAATTTCATGCTTCCAGAAAGAGCTCCCCTATAGGCGTTATAAAGTAGATGGACGGAATCTTTTACGGACTTTTCTACTTCGTGGTTACCAGTTGTGGACCGTATTATACGTAAAAAAAGAGTCGCTTTATTCAAAGAAATTCGGAATTGGCTTCAGAACTAACTTACTGTTAAGTGGAACTGTCTCGATCAGATATTTTCTCTGACCATATTCGATGGCCCTGTGACAAATTCTCCTCTAATCATTTACATCATGTGGAAAGATGATGCTTTGCTTGAAATGCAGGACTTGTCCAAGACTTGCGCAGTGTAGTAAGGGACTCTGAAAGGAATTACTTCAAACTTGTTTGAGATGTTACTGCTAACTTTTCCAGTTTCTCTAGCGGAACTATCTTTTCATTTGGCCCCATCTTCCTCTTCATAAACACAGAATTCTTCACAGGTATCTTCCACTCCACATATTTTACGCAAGTATCACAAACTGAATATTTGAACTTGAGCTTTCCCAGGATAGGACAGTAATTAAGTTTAGAAACAAGTATGGGTAACTACACTAATCTGCACAAACTATTGAGTAATGGAAGAGTAAGTTGACAGTAAGAACAATAGAAGACCCAAGCTAAGCAGCAAGTCGGAGCTCCAAAGTTGAATCTGAGACAAGAAGAAACGTTTAGTAGATAAGTCTATTCACCCTCGCTTCCTGCAGCTTCTTCTTCGTACATATGCCATAATTCAGTTCCTGCAATACAGCTCCAGTTATGAGCGCCGTCAGGAGATGACAAGCGGTCTCTTAAGGCCTCGAGAATTCGCAGACCCGCTTCAGGCATTTGTTCCAAAGCAGCCCAAACCAGAGACTTATCATTGTGCAGAACGCCTGTATCGAGTGCAAACGCAGGAATAGCCTTGCAAAGTGCACGCCCAGTGTCAGAAGTGATTTTAACGTTGCAAAGCCAACGCATGACGGTCAAGCGCTCAATAGTCGTCATGGGACGGGGCAACCGTTCCCAAACCAAACGACGAATTTCGTCGAATTCAGCCATATTCGCGGTAGCTGCCACATCCTGACCGAGCGTTTGAGGTCCAAACGCGGAGCGTAAGATGAAAATTGACGACTCGCTGAGTGTACCAGAAGTGAGGTCAGGCCGCGGTGGGTTGGGACAAACGACAGTCATTAAAGCGGAGCAGTAAATACACAAGTTGGAGTTGAGATTGAACGCGTGAGGTTCCATGTCAATGAGTAGATTCGGCGACGGGCAGGTGCAAAACAATGTTTGAGAAGAGTATTTCATGATGTGGAAGTGGGAATGCTGCCTGGTTGAGTGGGATGCTGCTGCATGCATGGTGCAACAAGCACGACGAGAAAGGAAGGAAAGTGTCAGGAGATCCGTGAATAGTGTGACGTCAAAGAGGGATGGCAGGTTTCGTAAAGCTATCGGGAAAAAGGCTTGGGTTTATTGATTCGGTGAATTGTTGCTGTTGTCATTGGTAATTGTAGCCTCGGGAGAACCGAAGGTGAGAATATCCGGGAAAACAGGCGGAGGACGTGCCGTGATCCGGAGAAGCATTGCAGTGTCCGCATGGTGAGTTGATGAATCGATGCAAACGAATTGAAGCTGTAAACATGGGAGTAGCGCGGAACGTATGTCAAGTTCTACCGACAACAAGAGTGATTTGAAAGAAACTATGAGAGGAAAGAGAGGAAATCGATGCGAAGTTCATCCCCAACTATTGTGGGGCTTAGCATGTTGTGGCGTCTTGCAGCTTCGTGCGACCTATAAACGATCAATATGTGAAATATTAAAGTACATCGTACAATAATCAGCATACGCATGAATTGCGAAACTTGGACACGTTCCCAATTGCTAATAAATTATATCAGTCCTCTACCATGAAATTCAATCTGCATTTGTGTCTAATCCTACATGCTACGGACACCAATCAGAGCACCAATTCATCGGCTGGTAACTATCTCTGAGGTTTTAGCGAATCTGGGAGGAAGCCACGATTCTTAACTTAGCCTGCTATAGTCCCCTTCTTAGAGAGGATACACAATGCCTATCGCATTCGGAACCGTACGTATCCCTCGATTGATTCCACGGCAACTTAAGAGTTACTACTGTACTTGGATTCCAAGCATCAGATCTGTAAATTTGAAAGGATTCGATCTTTATGTTGACATACGAGTTTAGTATTCGTTGACGGTGTCGTTCAAATGCAGGGCAGATAGTTTCGATCGTTGATTTCGCAAGCATTTCATGTACTGTACAGTGCAGCACCAGGACTCATACTTGTTCTTAATGCGGAATATCATACGTCCCTAGTAAACTTGGATATGTAATTATGTAGATTAATGTCGGCGGAATACTTGGAGAGATACAGAGCAAATCGTGGAAACGAGCCTGCGAACTCCGACCCGTACCGTAGTACATGAATTCTGATAGCTTCCTTCTAATTTCTGTGGTGGAATTATATCTCGAGAAACTGGTACCTCCGTCAAGCTACTCACTCTTGTTGTACGGAACAGTTCCAAGGTAGCGGGACATTGATTCTATTCATAGAATAAAACCAATCAAATATATACTCTGCTTCCAGTGTTTGGACTATTCGATTCCCTACCTTGGCTAGATATTATTAGACAGAGAACTAGACAGTAGACGATCGAACTTCTTCTGTTTTCCAAAAACATAGAAACGAGAGTTGTTCTACCGCAAGGACATTTGCTACTCCATGAATTTAAACGACTAGCCGCCATGCATATCGACTTACTGTTAGTGCAGATTATTACGTTGCTTGCGCACACATAGCATGAATCCAAAACAAACTTTACGAACACATGTAAACAAGTGAAAGTTGTTCTCTTTACTGCAATGCACACACACACACACAATCGAAAATTATTTGATGTCACACAACTTGAAACGTAGCCAAGCCAACTTCATTCGCTCAGGACCATTTCTGCAACACCACACCCCAGAATCCGTCTTTCTCAACCTTCTCCAAAGCGGCAGCACCGTCTTCCTCCGTGAACTCACGCGGCGGCGGGTCGAGTTCGACCTGCTTTCCTTTTTCATCCACAGTCTCAGAGGCGTCCTTAGAAGCTCTTCCGCCCATGGTGCAGTAACTGGTTCGACGCTGTCTGGAAACGGACGGGTGGGACAAATGTATAAATATTCCAAAACAGGGCACCAAACAAGTTGACGGTATGACGGTTGCGACTTGAGGGTGATCTCGATTTATCTTCAACGAATTTGTGATTCAGGTAAGCCGCTCGCGGTAGACAGTGTCCCGGTACCGTACTGTCTCGATGTGATTGCGCAAGATTGGATCTATTCCAACAAAATCTGCTACACCGCCTGAGCGCGTAGTCGTGCTTGCGCCTGAGCCGCGTCGGCGTTCCTTTCGTCCTTTTGATGCGCACCTATCACAATCACGCCGATGCTACAAAACGTGGTGCCGCCTAACAGAGGCAGGAATATGCGACGCCACATTCTCCAGAACGAAGCTGATGTCTGTTCGCCTTTCGGTATTAGGTATAGGCTATGTGTGAGTGCCCATAGTAACATAGCCACAATTGCTAACCCACAGGCGAGCAACATGATGGATAATGCATTTTTGCACGCGTCCAGTGCAGTCGCTTCATCTTTGTCGTCTTGTGCCATTGCGCTTCAGTTGCAGTTCGCGATATGAGGCTTGGTCATCCTCCGCTCAACGATGATGTAGAATGCGAGCACGTCATTGCAGTTCTGTACGTCCAGAGTGCATCGAGCGCGCGTCCTTTCAGTTTCCTTGCACGATAGGCAATAGGATGCATGATGGATTTTGTCATAACCCTGGGACGCTGTGCTGGCGTGCGAACTTTTTTCATTGATCCCAATTCAATTCGCCATCACCTAACTTCGCAGTCACCCACATTCGACATGGCCGACACTACGATGACTGAAGCCAACACAATCGCGATAGAGTGGCCGGTTCTTCCGCAACGACCGGAGTGGAAAGCAGACGACCCTAGGGTACTGCCCACACCAGCGCGTTCAAAACCCAGTGCGGTGCATGGCTCACTGCCGACAACAGACCATGAATACGAGTATTTGGACCACACCGCGGATATTCAAATTCACGCCTGGGGGGCCGATTTGAATGCTGCGTACGCGAGTTGCGCGGTTGGGATGTTCGGGTACATGTGTCAGTTGAATGAGATTAGCACCGACCTCGAAGTGGAGGTGACAGCGTCAGGTCACGACCTCCACTCGCTGCTGTACAACTTTCTCGACGAGTGTTTGTACATCTTTCACACCGATTCCTTCGCGATGGTGAGTATTGTAGTCGGAGAATTGAATACCACTGATTACACGATACGCGCCATCGCACGAGGTGGCACATTCGACGCATCTCGTCACACGCAAGGTACCGAAGTGAAGGCCATCACGTACTCGAATATGAATGTGCGACAAACAGACACACGGACCGACGTGCATGTGATAGTGGACATTTAGGCGAGAACGGAACATGAATGATTTTATAGTAAACAAGCAAAACTCTACCAACTATCTGGCAACAGCCGAAGAGCGTCGCTCAATAGCAATGCCCTTCTTCACGCCACGCGAACTGCGCGCGACATTCTGCTTCAGCCTCGAACCTCTCAACACCACGGCCTTAACTCGCGCTTCCTCGCGGCTGTCCGCGAACCAAATCATTTGTCGAGGTTCCAACTTGGCCTTTTTAACAGTCGTCGTATCTCCGATGCGCACCGCATCACCGCCACCACCACCGCCACGCATAGTCATGGCGTTTCCATCGACGGGCCTCCCGATACTGTCACGAACCTTCTCCCTCACCACGCCCAGCGTGTCGCTTTGCTTCACCACAACCGTGATCGGGGCCGCATCGACGAATGCCACCGTGAGCATCAACTCATCGCCCGTGCTGACGTTCCTCACGCCTTTCTCCGTCGACAAGCAAACGCCCATGTTGTCGCCACTGAACGCCCACGCGCGCGCACACACGAATGAGCGAGCGTTACTGCAAGTTGAAATTCAGGCCAATCCAATGCAAAGTGACTTATCCTGCTTCTCGTGACCTTTGCTTCGATCAGCAACCTATGGCCCGCTATCTATTTGTATGCTCGTTTTAGCCTCCCGGGCCCTCGCGCTCAAAATACATGCGTCACTTCCCGCCCGCAACCAGCTCGGTCGGGCGTCGAACTCTTTCGAACTCCACGTTCAGTGCGTTCGCCATGCGACCCAGTACGAACAGTTCCCCATCCTCCACTAGCAACACAGAGGTCCCGTCGCGGCCCGCGCGCGCGCAGCGCCCGGCGCGATGCAAATAGCGGTCCGCGTCCGTAGGCAAATCGAGATGAAACACGTACTCGACGTCTGGAACGTCTAGGCCCCGTGCCGCGACTTCTGAGGCAATGAGAATACTTGCGTCGCCGTTGCGAAATTGGGTGAATCCTTCGCGTCGAACCACATCTGGTAGATGTTCGTCGATGCCGACCACACTTAGATGTTCCATGTTAGAGGCGATTTTCACGGCGTCTCTGGAACGACCAACAAAGACGATGCATTTGGACTGATTCACCGCGCGCAGCAGCGACTTCAATGCACCCAATTTTCGTCCTTTTGCACATACCACATACATGTGGCGCAACAACTCGGGAGTACGTCGGTCTTGGAGCGCGACGTGTATGATATTTTCTCGCGTCCATCGTTGCGTCACACAACTTCGAAGGAAATGTTGATGTTGGGGGACAGTGGCGGAAGCAAGGATCGTTTGCCGTGGTGGTGCGCGACAGGGTGAACCCAGCAAGTATTGCAGCGCTGCGGTGGCGTCATCATCGCCGAGTATTGCGTCGAATTCATCCACTACGAGAACTCGCACCAATTCAACTCTTAGCCGTCCTGATTCGAGTAGCGCGCGAACCGTCTCCACACGTCCCACAACTAGCCGTGGCGCCCCTGCACGCAGTTGCTGTGCGGTTCGTCTATCATCGTCCATCAGCGCTAATACTGGAATTCTTTCAACCGCGACCAGCGCGCGCGCGACATGCGCGATTTGTACGATAAGTTCGGGCGTAGGCACGATTACCAGAGCCTGCGTCGCCGCACGATTGATTTCTATAGATGAAAGAGCAGGCAATAAATACGCGAGAGTTTTTCCAGACCCCGTTTCCGCATGCATCACAACATCGGTCCCAACGTCGCCCACATTATCACCGAGCGTATGCGGCAATGATGCGGCCTGTATGGGTGTCGGTGTAGTAAATGTCAGTTCTTCTAGGCGTGATAGAAGCCATTCTGGAAGTCGGTCACTGTATAGACTGCGAAATGTTTGGGGTCCCGCCGTCGCCGTCGTCGTCTTCGTTGTGGTTGTTGTGCCAGTTTTAGGCAAGCAACATAAAACACTAGGTCTCAAACGTTGTTGGATTGAATGGTTCGGCCGATTCGTAGTCTTCAACGAATGCCGATGGCGTATCGTGAACAGAGCGCCCGTGATAAACGCCATAATCGTCGAGGTCACAGATGTTGGTTGGTGGTGATCTGTGGTCTGTCCCACGACCATATAGACAGGAGACACAAATGAATACCACGCACAAATTGTGCCATTGGTTTTATAATCATTTTATTCGATTTGGACAGTGGCACAATAGAGCACAAGTTTCCGACCTTCGGCTCGACAGATCTGCGCGCCTTAACTTGAAACTACTGGTAACTAAACCTACGTCAAAAAAAGATGAAGTGAAAATTTATTGTCAAGGAGCTGGTTAATCATGAGGTTTTGGAATTTGTAAATTTACTGCTTTTTTTGTTAGCTCGCGAAAACGGAAAGGCCGATTTTTCACAGTGCCACGACGGTAAGTGAAAAAGAAATATCAATCGCGAGCAAACGTTATGGGGTAGCTCTCGATGAAGAGTAAAATACAGCAAAGTACATGGACAAAAAGAGCTTATATTTATTAAGAAGGATAGTCAATTTTTAAAACCTCATTGTTAAATCAACGTCCAACGAAAATATTCTTTCAAGACATGATCTAAGTAATAAAAGGAAAGAGTCTATGTCAACAAAAATTGCAAATTTATGTTCGTTCGAGAAATTAATTTGCAATGAATGATAAAGTCAGCAGAGATCCAAACTGAATATGTTCTTCGATCTGTCCTGTAAAAATCAATTTAATGATGTGCATCACAATTTTTTTACTTCTTTACCGATTAAAATTTGCATCGTATTAAAATTTTGATTATTCTGCATCTACTCACATTCAGATCAACTAAAACAAATCACATGGTCCAATTCGCGTTTTCACTTAATTCTAATTTTGCCCTTTTCTGATTCGTTTTCGTGGGAAAGTAGAAACCATATATTCAAATAGAATCGAGTAAAATTTTAACCCTGTGGTGATCAATCAATTGCACATTGCTATGAACTCTTTATTGAATCACATACTTTCGCTGACATGCTCTCTTGAATTGATCTTATCACCAGACAGTACAGATGATGAAATATGGGAAAATGAAAACATTGAATCTCCTGCATGAACCGCAGATCTTGGAAGATACTAAAGATGAGGAGGTGATAGACACGGAAAGGGATGTCTGAGAAAAGTCCGATAAAGATGAGTTGAGTATGTTAGATCCAACCTTGATTGAAGTAATCAAACCCCTCGATGTCTGTAGAGAAGAAGAATCAGTCGAGTAGAATTAGTCGCACCTCTCGGATGAGAGTGGAACAGAATTCAAGCACCTTTTCAGAGCTATTCAGATATATCTGCCTATTATTTTGATGGTATTCGGTCACGATAGAGCAAGAAGACGCGCAGGTTCGAGCTTAAGTTAGATGAACCGATCTCTCGGAAAGGAAGAGAATTACGAGCTAAATTGAATGATATTGTGGAAAAAGAAAAACGCTTGTAGGACGCGGGGATCATGACCTGCATGAATCCTTCTTGTACATCTCATATCGTCTTAGTAATGAAGAAAAACGGAAATTCAAAGTTCTACATGAATCAAGACAACCGGCCACTACCTCTAATTCGAGAGAAATTTAATAAAGTGAAAGGGAGAATGTTTTCTCTATACTTGACGTCTTTTAAGGGTACTCAGAAATCATGATGTTCAACTCATGCTTCAGAAAGCCAATCTTCATCTGCAAATACCGGAAATTACAAGTTAAAATTATTTGGTCGGTACCTAGAATTCGGGAGCGAAAATAATAGGGAGTGATGGATGATCTATTGGAAAATGCGACCAGCCTGAATTATCTTGCAGACGATGGAGCCATTTATTCGGAGTGCAAATGTAATAAATGAAGTTCATTTCTGTGAGCAATCAAAAAATTTACTCACGAATTAATTTTGAAATACTCCAGCGTTAGGAATTTTACACTTACTTAATTAGTGACATAATGACCCGACGTAGAAATTCAAGTTTACACTATTAAAGGGCTGCCCTTCTTATCCAGAAGGACAAGAGAAAACGAAACTAACCAAGTACAATGAAACCCAGAAACTAATATGGTAGCGTCGGTTACCTTCGATCCAGTTGAGACCCACTCTCTTCATCACTACTTATCGCGATTATGCTCAGATCTGATCCATTATTTCTAAACTCCTCAACTTCATCATTAGGGACTACAAAAGCACAAGCAATTTCTTCACATGCCTACCCAAGCTCCAAGCTCCTAAACCAGACCTTCGATTGATTGTGATACACTTTTTGAAACCATTCTTACCTTCTCTGGAATTTCAACTCCCAGACAAGCAGATCGCACACTTCTGTCAACTTCTGCCTTAAATTTTTAAATCTTACTTGCTTACTTTCAAATAAATTTGATGGAAACCATATTGCGATGATGCATGCACACTAGCCGTTAAGTTGACCAGAAATTATAGATACCTGTTTTTCAAGTTCGTGCACTCGCTTTTCTAGCGACATTTTCACAGATTCTTGGTTAAAATCCGCTATTCAACTGACATACGTGCAAATTTTGCGTTCTGCAATAAACTAATAGCACATCATGAGATTATCGCTTTGTACTCAATCAATATATTTTTTATTACACTGAAATACAAATATATTCAACTCATTGCTGTAAGTGTGCGTTTGTAGACTATTCTATGTTAAGAAACATGTATTCGTTTAAATTTGTGTTTACCTGACATACGTTTTCCTGAAATTGTCTAAAAATTATATTTTCACAATTGGTTGTAATTTGCATACTTGATGCAATAAATTACATCATTATGGAAAGAAACTACCTTATAATACACTATAATTAAGTACACCCAAATGGTGGTGCACGAAATTCATGTTACTATGAAAACTCTGCTGATTATCATTATTCGTTTTCTTGTAAAAACGTGCACTACAATAGGATTTCCAGAAAATTTGAGGGGAACAACCACCGAAGACTAAGGTGCGAGTACAATTTCAACGACTTAATTTTTCTATGATAACCATCATCACTACTGCTGATATTCTACCACCACTACTACTACCGCTGTCACTGTTTTTGTGATTACTGTTCTTTGCATTCGACATTTTGGTGTTGATTTTATTTTACCTCAAACTACTATTGCTGCTGCTTTTGGCTGTGCTACAATAATGCGCACTCTTACTCTTCTTCTTTGTACTCAACGCCACTTCAAAAATATCTATCTTCACATTTGAAAGTTTTCTGCACAATATTATCACTGAACTTTGGCTGGTTAAGATATGAAGCACCACAAATAAACCGTCAAGTGGCTTCAAGGAGTCGCTGATTTCTCTCATTGACGTCGCAATGCTCCCAAATACTTGACTCGCCGTGATCCACTACTACCGGATCATAAGAGAGAACCATTGAACAGGACTCCAGAATCGATATTGAAATGAAAGACAAAAGCACCAAGGTACAAGCTACCTTGACCTTGCAGCTGAGTACGCCAGTCTAAATTAGTTCTATCACCATTTGCGATGGCCCTGAAAGGACTTCTTATGACCTGTGGAACTTCCTGGAGACTGCATACTCAGCCGGTAATGAGTAAGCTATACATTGTGTGTGCCGAACGGACGAATTGGGAAAAACATTTGAATGAGCTGAACAATCTCATAGCTCAATTAGCTATGCAAAATGTATCGATTGATGAACGCTAAAGAAAATCTATGCTCACCCAATCTCTTCCAAAGTCTTTTTCTGTCAAATCGACTGCGATTAGGGTACAGCAATAGATCAAATTGAGAGTTTGGATACCCTTATCCGGGCTAAACTTGACAAGAAGAAGAATCCAAAAAATCTGCCAGGAAAGCAAGGTATATCGTCAACCGTGGTATTGACTGGAAAAAGCTTGACTTAGAAGAAACAATGATAAGATTCGGATGAAAAACAGTCAGCTGAATTCAATTAGAAAAAAAGGGAAAGTGCCAGTGGTGCAAGAAGACAAGTCACCGCGTGAATTTTGAAAATGACAAGAATTTCCAAGGAACAAGAATCGACAGGACCCAAATCCACGAAATGAACAGCGACCAACTGGAAAAAACCTGAGTAAGAGTCCAAATAATTCGAATGCAAACCAGAAAATTGAAATACAGGATTTGATATCCGCGTTTCAAAATATTGTTAATCAATCTAATAATCTAAAGCACAGAAATAAAGCTCTCTACGAAAGAACGTTTGGTCAAATTTAAGTTCAGATGTGATATTGCTGAGTTTTTGAACAAAATCCTTCTTATGTCCATATTGATTCACGAGCCACTTATCATTTTTTCTATAGCCTTTCAGTGTTCAAGAATCATTCTATAATGAAAGAGTAATCCGTTTAGGGAGCACTTGGAGTTTTAAGAATTTTCGGGAAAGGCATGTTAAGATTACCTATCAATAGCGGCATGATTGTCGAGGCGTACCATGCACCAGCATTTTCTTCTAACATTTGACTGTTCGACTACTCTGGAACGGTTCTGAAGTCTTGTTTCCGAAATCTTTTCGTAATTATTCAGCGTTTTTATACATTGAAATAAATCATTCAAAATAATTATAAAAGACACCCTCTCAAGGATGCCCTCCATCTTGAGAATTTCAATTCTGCGATGCAGAAATTTCGACCATACTCAATCCAGACTAATCCAATTAATAAATGGCATCAGAAACTCTGGCATATTCATCTCAATCGCCTCCATCCAATATTTCTACAAAATCAAGAAATTCCACAATTTCAAGAGCTGAATTATCAAGTAATCACTGTGTTCCGTGAATTACTGCCAAAGCACGATGAGCACAGATCGTACTATCCACTACGTACACTACTTGATTTCTCGAATTAATTCACGTCGAAATATCTGGACTTGTTGAAAGATCACTACTAATTTTCAGTATGATGTTACGCCCAAATCATCTCCTGCTTATACCAAAAAAAGTAAAGACGCAGCAGAAATACTGATTTAGGAACATTGGACACGTGCTCTATTCATGTTATTTGGCTGCAATTTACCAAAAAGTCTTTGGCCTGCAGCTGCGGTTCATAGTAATTGGGTAAGAAGCAAATCGCCGTCTATTCGCATTGAATCCAAAATCCCACTTAAAATATGGGATCCCGAAGCTAGAATCAACTATAACAAGCTTTTGGAATTTCTAACTCCTTGATTTTCCGACATTTATCGAGAAGATATTGCGAAAGGCTAGAAACTGTTACCTCGACCACTATTTGGCTATTCTGTAAGCATGGTAAGCAATTTTATTTTAACCCAAGTCTTCATGCATCAGATCAACTCCATGTTACAACTTCGTATCGATGAATTTTGAGTACAAATCAAAACTGGACTTCCTGGTGTCGATATTCTATTGGATGATGTTGCAAAACAACTCGCCAAAGAGAAAGAGAAAAAATTTATCCCCCAATAAGCTCGTTAGGTGAATGCATTTTTGTCGAGACATACTCTACTGCAGAAATGTCTAAGTACTTAGAAGAAATCTGATCCATGCGTTCCAACAAGTTTCGAGGAAACATTCCAATATCCTGGATGGATAGAAGCTATGAACTGGGAACATAGCGCCATATCAAAAGGAATACCAAGACTCATGCCGAATTAGAATCGGAAATGCAGCTTAGGGTTCCAAGTTGAAACCGTAGGACGCTGAAGAAAAGAATTTCAATGAAAAAGCTCTGTGGCAGAACGGGTACTGTAATGGCGGTCAATTCTGATTTGGGCTACCGACGGCGCCGAAAGTAAACAAAAACAAGAAATTTTTTCGGAATACTTCCGCCAGGTGCAGAACCAGCCGGGAATATTGACCGCAGCGTGGACAGGAAGTGCTCAAGGCACACTCGATCCTACTGACGCTTTGGTAGCTCCGAGTCTTGAGCCTCTACAAACTCGCGCAGAGGACAGCTCCCGTGCCGTAATGTCCTACCGCTCGTCTCGTCACACGGGAGAATCCGATTGGGATTTCCCGTCTCTGGCCTAAAGCCAGTGGACTCACCCATAAAGATCCCTCGCAAAACGGTCTACATTAGGTATCCGAGAGTTTACAGTCCTCCCGACCACTATAGTGGTTCTGACAAAAACTCATTTCTGCTTTCGATGCGATCTTCAACTTGCCTATGTTGACTATTATCCATTCACCAATTACGCACTTGTTCCTTCAGACTACTCGACCCCCATGCTGATTGCACTTGTCGACTCCGAAGAAAGATATCTCGAAAGGCGAATACAAGCAACTATCTTTGTGGAGGCCTTGAAATTACTATTTTTATGGAACAACCAAATGACTCCAGTCAGGAGCCAGCTATGACTCGGCTTGCTTGTAAGCTAGTGAATTCTATTTATGGAGCAAAATAAGCCGAAGAAATTTGGGAATCACTGTTTCACAAATCTCCTTGCATGAGGAATTAATGTATTAAAGTTTGACATACCTGTTTAATTCTTCAGAAGGGAAAAAATTTATTGCTATGGCTAGAAAGTTTACGCCCCCACTGTGTTGCAATGCTCCCAGGAGGCAGAACAAACACCACCACCAAATTCAGCCAGAAAACGGACACCCGATGGGGAAGTGTAGCGAACAGCCAAAAGGGGATGAGTCGACTGTAGAACCACAACTACAACGAGAGCACCGCCCTAGAGAGGCATGTTTGCCCCAAAGAGGATGGGGAGAGGAGAAAAGGGTAAGAATGGGTCGCCGACGACGCATCTAGACCACCATGGAGGGGATCGGGCACCTCAGGTATTCTTCTTAGGGGGATCCGGTAAGAGACGTTCGCGGGGTCGCCTAAGGAGCAACAAACGTAGCACCACTAGTGGTAGAAAAGAACTGAACACCGCAGACGGAAGGTTTGGGGCGAACACTCCTTGGGTTACCGTCAGGAGTACCGGGCTACTTATAGTAGTCTGTACGAAAATAGTAAATATTAAAGTAACAAAACTACTACTAAACTAAAATTAGAATACAGGGCCAGTTCCTAAAACCAATCTTCCTTATTG
>JAAUYH010000866.1_pt1 | contig 26508 bp, 18 predicted proteins | sample 7278061 | NCBI WGS metagenome assembly JAAUYH01 (sample SAMN14350203, study PRJNA611818) | marine sediment metagenome | isolation source: surface marine sediment (0.6m) | place: French Polynesia: Moorea | collected 2018-08
AAAGACGAATAATATCCAGTACTCAAAAGCCATCCGGGCTCTGGAACTGTCCGCGGTACGCTACACCTGTCAGCTTATAAAGCGGGTGGTGTACCGTAGCTTCCAACTATTCGGCTTTTATGCATACTAACCAGCCAAAACAAATACATGCCCGACTCCTCGTACTGCGCGTCCATCCACCTCGCAAAATCGACCTGGATCATCTACCCTCACTTTCAATGCCGAGCGACATCAAATCAAGATGGCGATGCAATATAAAGCATGGAACGCACATCACACGTATGCAACAATGCTATGAACCGAATATGATACAGACAAACCTCCAAGTTGCACGAAACTCGACCGAAGGGTATTAGAGAGTGTGTTTTCGCATATTGCATATTCGAAGAGTAAAGCATGCACGATATTTTCTTTCAGAATACCCTACACTGCTTTCCTGCCGTTTATCAGTACATATTGGATTTGCACTAGTAGAGGGGCGAAATGCCAGGGTGAAGCATCGTGCAAATTGGAGGTTTGTCTGTAGCAGGGAGCGGGATTGGACTACACGTCGGAGTCTAACACGCCGGCGTCTAACGCAGCGCAAACAGTCGTGAAACGCCCAATAATTGAAGCGATTTATGTATTCCCGTCCAGGATCGTACTCAGCACGTCCACATTCTACGGTATAACGCGCGCTGACACGCTTCTTCTCAACACATCAAGCGCGTGTAGAATTGTGCGGCGCTTCTTTCGCACTCACATTTGTGGTTGCGCCAGACGAGACTCGACAGGACTCGACAACACTTTCGTCTGTAACGCTCGTGTCATTCTTCTCACTGGCATCTGATTGTTACCGTTTTCTGCATTCAGCACCTGCTCTTGTTGCACTCGGATTCACAAGTATCATAAAATCACACTCGGCTCACTCACGCGTCGCCCTGATTGTCCGTATCTCGCATGCTACACACTCTCAGATATCGCTGCTCGCCGTCCCCGAGGGCCACGCGGAGGGCAGCACCTTGTCCGTGGCGACCAGCGGGTTGTTGCCGACCCTGGGGTCTGTGGCCTCGGCCACCAGGTTGAACAGCTTGACCTCGATGCTTTCGCCCGCGCCACGGAGCAGGAGCTTGAGCGTGAAATAAACGATTGCCAGCAACGCGAGCAGGATGAGCGCGGGGTAGATGCACAGCAGGGGGCGGTTCATCGAGCCGAGCTCGACGTACTCGTCGTTGACGGTGTAGTTGCGGTTGGCCTGCACCTTGCGCGTGGGGGGACCGCCCTTGTTCGAGCCGGTGTGCACGTTCTCCAACACGGCGCCGAGGATCTCCTTGCCCAGTCCGCCGCCGCGCCTGCGGCAGGTGAAGGTCATACCGGCGCCGGTGCAGTCGGTGTTGTCCACTATGACACGTGCGGCCTGCGCCTCGATGTCGGTGGGCATGGGCAGGTTGAACGTTAAGGGCGCGGTACGGTCATCGGTGGCGGGGATGAAGAGGTTGTGTGTGAGGTAGAAGGGGCGGTTGTCGGGGGTGGTGTGGAACTCGAGGCGCTGGAACGTGGTGTTGTAGCGGAGCACGAAGGCAGTGGACGAGTTGGCGGCGAGGTCGACCTCGGCCTCGTCCATGGCGTTGGTGCAGATGAGGAGCGCGGCCTCGGGGGAGAAGCCCTTGAACTTGACGCGCTCCCAGATGCAGGGGTTGGGCACGACGCCGGTGTACTTCTTGCCCGGTAACAACTGCTCGCCCACGCCTTGCAGGTTGAGCTGCGACATGCCCACGTCGCGCTCGCCGACGTACATGGTTCTGGGCACGGCGAGGATGATGATGACCACGTCCACCAGCGTCACCAGAAGGCGCAGCACCACCGCCGCGTACGCGCGCCTGCTCGCGCGCTGCCCGCGCGCGCCGCGCGCCCACTTGGCCAGGTCGCGCCACGACCCGCCCCCGTGGCACACCAGCGCGCCCACGTCGGTCAGCGCGATGTGCGCGCCCGTGTCGTACAGCACCAGCGCCACGATGGCCTCGAACATCCACACCGTCGCCATCGCCACGATGCCGTACGCCACCGCCAGCGCGGGGAGGTCGGCGTTGCCCACGTGGTACCACGCGGGCACATACTCCAGCGCCGACTCGTTCATCACGCCGCTGCCGCGCCCTGCGAGCCGCCGCGCGGGGCCGCTTTAAGCGCAGAAACGACGAGCTGTAACAGCAAAGATGCGGCACGGCGGTGCGATGCTCGGCGCGGCGGGTGCCGAGGCCACAACGCGCACAGTTTTAAAGCCGCACTCATGCTTGTGGGCGACTCAGATTCAAGTACCGGACCGTGCCGTGTTGTGTGTTTACGCGGCGCAGAAATTGATGCCCCGGCGCACGGGCGCAATTCGCTGTTGTCCCTACGCCACCAAGATCGCACTATCCGCGAGATATTTCCAATTCTAGCCTTGTCCCAGCTCGTCGCTCTATTCCCACGGTACCATGCGCGCTGGACCGACCCACTTCTAATCGCCTGCCACATTACGCGAGCGATTGAACAGCTTCGCGTACTGTACCATGTTGTCGAATTCTACTTTACGATATCTCAATTTCCGACTCGTCGCTACTCTATCGCTGCCCGAGACGCGCTTCTATTCACAACGGTTAGAACCGCCCCGGCGCACCGTTAACCCGCGACGTCAAAGCGGGCCGCAAAATCGCCTTTCAGCGCGCCACAGTAGAGGTAGCTCCCGCAGCGCTCCACGGAAGTGAGCAGCCCGTACACACGCTTGCTGTCGTGCCACACCTTCTTCAGCTCGCCGTCCCCGCTCAGCGTGACGATCATCGAGTAAACGGAACTCGGCTTCGGGCGCAACTGTTGGGGCACCGACACCAGCACGCGGCGCAGCCAGTTGGGCGCGCGGTCGGCCAGCCGAATGACCGGCGGAATCGGCCCAAACACCGGCACATACACGTCGCCGCTCGCCTGGTCCACGGTGAGCCCGTCGGGCAGCCCCGGCAGCTTGCCGTCATAGAACAACTTGGTCTCGCCGAAGCGCACCGGCCTCACACCCGCCACGTACGCGGGCACCGTGCGCACGGTGTACGTCGCGGTCGACGCGAAAATGACGCTCTTCCCGTCGGCGCTAACCCCGACGCCGTTGGCGAAGGGGATGTCCGTGACGAGCACGTGCGTGGAACCATCGGTCGGGTCGTACACGAGCAAGCGCCCGGACGCGTCGCCGCTCAGCTGGCAGCTCGCGTACGAGTAAAACGTGTCGCCGCGCCTCGTCGTCGACACGACGGGCGCGATCTTCGTGCTGTCCGTGAAGTACACCAGCCCCGTGCGCCGGTCCACCGCGATGTCGTTGCAGTAGCGGATTTCCGCGCGGTCCAGGTCCGCCTCGCCCACGGCGGCGTCGAGCGAGGATGGGGCGAGTGTTGAAACCAGGCGCGGTGTGTCGAACGCCGTGCCGTTTCGCGGTGCGAGGTAAATCAAGCCTCGCGTCGAGTCCGCGACGTATATCCCGCCGTCCGCGTCGAACGCGCCGCCGAGCAGCGTCCCGCCGACGTGCGCGACTAGCTCGGGGTCGACCGCCTCGTCGTTCGAGAGCGCCCACACACGGCCGCGGCTGTCGGTCGCGTACACCACGTCGCAGCGCCCGGGGCGCACGAACGCGGTTTCCGCAAAGTGGATCTTGCCTTTGGCCAGGAAGCGGACGTTCTGCTCGGACAATTCCGCATTCGCGCCGTGCGCCAACGCCCACTGCCCGCTGTCGGGGGTGGGCGCCGAGACGTGGTTGTGCGAGTGCGCGTCGATGTCGTGCGCGTGGTGGGTCATCGACGCCAGCACGGCCAGCACGGCGAAGCACACCGTGAGCACGCGCCACACGGGCGCGCCGGGCGCGGATGCCTCGGCGGGGGATGCGGGTGACGCCATGATCAGCCGCTCATCCGATCAAGCGAGGGTAATCTCCACGCGCGAGCAGCCGGTTAACGTTATTAACCTGTCAAACCGGCGCTATGTAATGCGCCCCCATACGCATCGACGGAATCGGATGAGGTCAACGCCACGACTGCTCACCTCTGCAGAACCTCGACAGTTGCTGCAGACGCGCGCTCGCGGCAACAGTGAAATGCATTGCAGCGTTCCGACATGGTTTCGACCATCGTCGAATCAGAGCGGGGCACAGAATTGAAGCGACACGAAATGTGTTGCGCACACGGGTGTTTCTTCAGTTCACGGAATCGAACAACTTGTGGTTTCGCGTCTGACCTTGGTACGCATCACTCTTCACCCGCGCACTTGCCGCGCACGGCGCAGCGCGACCCCGCCCGACTATGCATCGCGTCAATGTCGCCCGCCTTGGGCGCCGCCCGCTGTTAGCACTACCGCCGCACACGCCGTGCGGCGCGGACCTGCGCGCGCTTCGCGGGTGGCGGCGCGCAACTAGGATCAAGCAGAAGTGTGGCGCAGTTTACTTGAGAAACGGGGCGAACGGCGCGCACCTAACGAACGCCGTCCGTCCCGGGTAAATGCAGGGTCCTCATACCGGCGGGCCGCTGCAGCTGCCTGTCCATTCCGTCACAGCGGCCCAGACATGCTCGACCCCACGCGACACGTCCACACGCCCTCCCAATTCTACCACCACCACCCCATCTACACCATTACTGAGCCTTCTCCATTTGCCCCTCCTCCACCGCCGCGGCGTTCGCTTTCTTCACCTCCTCCACCGCAAGTGGCTCTGCTTTCGACTCCACCGCAGAGATGCCGTTCGCCTCTGGTTTCGTGCTCCCGGCCTCCCCATTCGACATACTGCCTACGTTGTTCGCATTCGACACACCACCCGCACCATCATCGTTCATTACTGTGTCATTGTTCGTGCTGGCCTCGTTCTGTACAGTATCCGGCTCCTTCTTCACCGCACTTTCCATCTCGGTATCCTTCCCCACATCCGCCGCTGTTTCCTCGCCTTTCACCTCGGTCGGCTCCATCTTCGTATCTTCAGTACTGTGGTTCGCCATAACATCATCTTTTACGACATTAGCCACGGTTTCCTCCAACTTAGCTTCACCTTTCACAGACGAACCATCGCTACCCTTCTCTGTCTCAACCATGGCCTCGGCCTTCGCGACAGGCACGGACTCTTTATGATCATCGGCGGTAGTATTACTGGCACTGTCCTTCTGACCATCGACCGTCGGGGCTTTCTTTTCCTGTTCGACCTCATCGGAGGCAGTCGGTTCCGTTTTGCCCTCAGTGGCTTCACCCGCCACGGCGGCGTCAGCGGGGGCACCCGAGGGCTCATCGGCCGCCTCCTGGTTGGTGTCAGCATTGCGAGCTTCTTGCTCATCAACGTTGGCATTGCTATCGCGCATGACCTCATCACTGTCACGGCGACGGTCGAACGACTGCTGACGCTCGGCGCGACCACGCATCTCGTCGTCACGCGCCCGCCCACCACGATAACCCCTGTCATCGTCGTAGTGGTCGTCACGACTTCTGCGGTAGTGGTCGTCGTCACGGCCACGCCTGCGGTCGTAGTCGTCGTAGTCGCGGCGCCTCGACGTGCGGTCAAAGTCAGGGGCGATGTCAGGGCGTCCCTCCAGCTGCCGCCCGTCGGGGGTTCTTGACGAGGGCGTCAGGAAACGGACCACAGACACCGTCTCTCGCACACGGGCGACCTCGACGACGCGCCGACGATGCATCTCGTTGCAGAGGTCGGCGAAGCGCTTGTAATCCGAGTTGGAGATGTCCCAGTTGCGGTCCAGCTGGCGCATGCGGTCGTTGACGATAGATACATTAAACGGCGGTTTATGTCGCTGCGCAGCACTGTCGAGCGCGGCGACGAACAACGAGTGGGTCTGGTGGTCATCAAAATAGGGGCCGCGGCCGAAGCGCCTCGAGTCGCGGCCTCTTCTGGGAGAGCGCGAATACTCACGGCGGGGACGACGACGCGGCGGGGAGCGGGAATCCCCCATGTCGTCGTCGTGGCGTGGGGAACGCGAGCGTGAGTCGTAGTGACGCTTGCGGTCACGACGACGACGTGAGCGCAGGCCACGGTCGCGACGACGACGGCGGCCAAAGTCGCGGTCCATACTCCTCGAGCGCGACCTCGACCTCGACCGAGAATCTCTGGATGGCGAACGACTTCGATAACGACGACGGTCACGGCCTCCTCTCGACGGGGAATCACTTTCGTATCGGTCGTTTTCGCGATTTCGGTCGCGCTCACGGGGAGACATTGAGTCGTAGCGGTCCCGGCCTCTGTCACGTGAACGTGAACGGGAGCGGGACCTGGAGCGTGAGCGTGAATAGCGACGACGACGGTTCATATCGGGGGTCAAGGAACGATCACGACTACGCCGGTCGTGCTCACGGTCACTTCGGCGACGATCGGAGTGGTCCATGTTCACGTCATCCCGGTCGTGCTGGTCACTCATAATGGATGGGGCGGGGCAGGAGCGACGGCTGCGGTCGGGAGTGCAAGCGAGTCAGGTGGCAATAAGAGAGTACGACGACTTTCCACTCGCGGCCGGTCGATAGTGTGCAGGCGGGTGAGGGCGAAAGAAGGAGTTGCACGTCGCCGACGAACTCACTTCAGCAAGTCGTCCCAGCTTGACGTGCCGAGCAATGGGCAAGGGAGTGGAGAAAAAATTGTTGCGAACTGAATGGCAGGAGTCGAGGGCCAACCGAAGACAAAGCCATGTACACGTGGCAAACAAGTTGCTGCTAATTTATGATTCGTTCAAATCGCCCTGATTTTGCACGACTGGGAACTGAACTGACGCTGAATGATTCAGGTTGTGCCAAGTGGTGTCTAGAAACTACGCATGTCGCAGGCGGCCGTTGCCCCCGTGTTGATCGCTTTCTCGCCCCCTGGATCATCCCCACGCAAGGCCCTCGCGAAGGGCCGGTCGATGACGACGATGGCTCGCGCAGCCGCGTCTCTTCGGCCCACCCACCACGCTTTGGGTTGCATAGAATTGTACCGCTGCCTGCATTGGATCAATCGCGTCGGCTACACCTGTAAGACCGACAGTAATTCATTCGGCGTGATGGTAACAAAGCATTACATTGCGCCGCAACCGCACTATTTACACTCCCAGCACACCATCACAGTTTAACCCCGCTATCATGTCTATCGCTGCTCGTGTTTACCCCTAAGAGAGGATATTGGACTAGATGGCAGGGATCTTTCCTACGCTAACTGAATCATCTGCATGTTGGTGCCCAATAAGCTGAAGACTCGTTATCTTGCGAACCACAACACAGCTTGGACAGACATGTCGAAATACTGTACAGTACTCGAATGGGCAGAAAGTGTGCACGGAAGTTGAGGCGAGCGAGCTTCATAGCGATTGTCAAACACTTGCGATGTCGGAGGGTTTGGCTGCTTTCAACGAACTCCTTGTCTGTCAAGAACAGGTCCAACAACTTGTTCCGTTTCAATACACGAGTCATGCTGACGATGCTATGGAATGCTGATAGTTCAATACGCATCTTGCTACCGACCGTGCCAGCGGCATCGCACCAGTACAGTATACAGCGTTAGCACTTGTTTTACTTGTGAGACGGTTGCAGTCGAGTACTCCTACTTTTACTTTTATTAGACACGGAAACGCGGGTAAGTCGGAACACCAGCACGATGCGAATCAAGATTGCAATAGAGATAAAGTAAGCCACCGGTCCACCGCTGTAGCACTTGTATTCAAACACGCAGCGGCGACGGCATCACCAGTACCAGTAGTCGGCGCCTTCCGTGGGGATGTTCTCACCAAAGGTTCCGTTGACGACCACCTTCACTTGCGTGTTCTCGACGCTGGGCGGCGTCACACATGTGAACGCCTCGTCGTCGATCACGCGGATGTGCGTGCACGGCTCCGGCCCGAACATCGCCCGCGGCCTCGAGCCGAAGTTGAAGCCCGTGATCATGACGCGGTGCCCGCCAGCCGCCGGCCCGCGCTTCGGGTGCACGCCGATGAGGTACGTCGTGGTCACCTTGCCGCACAGCGGCTTCAGCACGTAGAAGCTGGTCTTGAACACGCGCGGCATAATCATTTCGCCTCGCGGCCCTTCCACGATGTTCAGTCCGGAATCGCCCCGGAACAGGTTGGTGAAGCCGTTCGTCGCCACGTTCCCATCCCCATCCAAAATCACGCGCGCAATCTGGCCCTTCTTGTTCGCCGTGTCGGAAAATCGGGTCAAGAACAAATTGCCCTTCAACCGCCTGCCAAACACATTCGACCGATATTCCAGGATTCCATTCGTACTTGGCTTCAGATTACTCAGCAATGGTAGCACGCATCCCGGTCCATCGATAACGCACTCCTCCGGTTCCGTTGCACCTCGCACTAAATTCGGGTGACCATGGCATTCACCTTCATCGACCTTGTACAATCGATCGGGTAGATTTTTCGCCGGCGCCTGACCTCCTCTACAATTGGTTGAGAACTCGCCGAAGCCTTGGTTCGGTCCATTCGACGTCAAATAGTACTCGCCATTCGTGTGCACGGTGCCTGACAGCGAATTTCTGAATCCTGATGCATAAATTTCACATCCATCACCCGTCGCCGCGGACGTTGGGTCCGATAAGTTCCGGTACGTAATCCTCGCACCGGAAAGAGGGCAAGTAACCAATGCCCCAGCGAAATAGCTCGGCGGGATACCACCAAGATTGTCCGTGGGAACACTGATGCCACCGTTGGTCGCGCCACCAACATGAATGATGAGACGTCCGTCGGGGAGGAAGTTCAACGCGTTCACGGCGTGGTCATGATTCGACACGGGCAACCCCGTGACGACGTCCGTGATGCGCTCGTTGAAGCATGCCATCGGCCCATTCAGCGTGACACTCTGCACCTTGCCGTTATTCCAGCCCTTGGTGAAATCCTTAATCAGACCATTCTTCTTCCAGAACGCGGTGCTGGACGAGAAGTACATCCTCAGCGCCGAGCTCTTCGGGTTGAACGCGATCCCGAGGACCCAGCGCCGCGGCCCACCCCCACTGATGTCCTTCGAGCAAATGTCGCCGACAACAACGAGGTCCTGATTCACCCTTATCGCGTAAATCATGTTCTTCTGCGAGCCAAGGTACAGCCGCCCGTCAGGTCCGTAGTTCAGCACCGCGATGTCCTTGATACTAAACGTGCCGCCCGTCGTGGTCTTCAGTGTGTCCTCCTTCAGGCTGATGGTTTGGCACGGCTCCACGATCTTGCCGTACATGAACGTGACGCCGTTCGATACACCCGCATCGGTGTACACGATGATATCCACCACGACCATGGTGCCCTTCTTCTTCGGGATTCGCACTTGAATCGAACCCTCATTCGACTCCACCGGCTCCGCCACCTGGTCGCCGAACTTCACCGTGACGCCGTTGACGAAAGCGGATCCCTTGATGGTTATGAACTCGCCCTCAAATCCGTTCAACTTGGTCGAGCTGGAAATGACGGGCAATTTCGCCGAGCTGTCGTGTCGCACCACGTCGGGCGGCACCACCGCGCCGTTATTGAACAGCAATTTCAGCTGCCCCGGCAGCGACTGCGGCCGCATGTAAAGAATTTGCCATTTATGAAAGCCGGCCTTGAACGTCTTCGGTTTCGTGCTTGTTGTCGTGCCCTCCTCCACAGATTTGGACGACGCCAGCAGCTGCCCGTCGTTGTACACCTTAATCGGGCCGTTGTGCACGATTTTGTAACTCGCGATGCCCGGCGTCTTCACCTCGATGCTGTACACACAGCGCACCGCGAACGAGTTGGTGTTGAACTTGAACTTGCCGAACGACGCGGTGCTGCCGAAGTTGATGTCGCCCACGGTCTGCGCGAACATCGGCTTCGGGTTGTCCGTCACCGCCACCGGCAGCGGCACGGTGACCGACTCGGACTCCAACAAGTCATAGTAATAGCAATACGCGCCGGGCGATGTGGACGGGTTGACCGTCACCGTGGTGGACTCCTTGGCCTTGTTGCAAAACTGGTCGGTTACTTCGAGCGTGAGCTCGGTCACGCCGAGCGGGAACTCGGGCGCCGGGGTGGGACCCGTCGCGCTGCCGTTCTTCCAGGTCCATTTGTACGTCTTGATTTCCCCGAATGACGGGTTCGTTTCATGACTGTGACTTCCGAGGCCGTCGAGTTTCACGGCCTTCTTCCCCTGCTTCAGGAAATCAGTCTCGGCGTACGGCCCACCGGCAACCGCGTGCGCCACATGGAACTGGTCCTTGAAATCGGTGGTCACTTTCGAGTTTGCGCACGGGTCTGCAGACGCTGACGGGACGGTAGACGGCGCTGCTGACGGTGCACTAGATGGTGCGGTTGAAGGTGCACTAGACAGTGCTGCTGGTGGTGCACGAGAAGGTGGCTTTATCGGTACAGCCGATGGTGACGGCGGCACGGGCGGAGCCTCCGAAGTGGAAGGCCCATCATCAAATAACGTGATTCGAATGGTAGAAATATCAGGTAGGGGTGAGATGAAATTGGTGAATCCGGGCAAAGGTGATGGCATGAAGTTGAAATTACTTCGCTTAGGCCTCGGCGACGGCGATACCGCAGTTGGGATAGGCGTGCCTTTGACACAGTCGTTCAACCCAGTATTCCCAACAAGTTTGTTGGCACCGAGACCACGAATTCCTATCCCACAAATGAACGGATTGTTCTTGCCAGGAATACGCCCCAGTGTGACGGTGATAGCGTTGTCAACCGTCTCTGCCTCGGTGTTCACAAACACGGGGTTGTCTCGGCCCGCCATTGAGAACACGTCCATTGCGCCGTCCATTCCGTTGACTCTCACCGGTTTCCCATTGAGAGCCACGGTGAATAATCTGGTGCCGTTGGTCGCCAATTCCCAGGTCTCCATGAACATGAGATAGACCATGTACTTGCCGGGTGGGACGGGAATTTTATACTCTATCCCACTTCCAGGTAGTGCCCATCGATGGGTTTCGTATTGTTTTATGCAGCTGCCCTTCTCATCCATTGGTCGAGTGGTGGTGAACACGTCAGTGGTTCCAGTGACATACTCACCTGTATCGCATCGAATGCCGGTGGCTAGATTGGAGCCACCACAATTGATGAACACATCATCGGCATCCGGGCACACATCGTACTGCACTTGTGCACGGGCAAAATGAAGGAGAAGAAGGAGAAGGATAAGGGAAGTGGGTGGCAACCACATAGTAGTGGTGAGAGGGAAGCGAGAGCGGGTGGAGAATCGCGGCGAGAAGCGAGGATGAGATTGGCAGGCGCCGCTTTTATGAATGCGAGCACACGAATAGATAGCAGGACAGGACAGAGATCGAGGCACGATTACACCTGAGTCAGGAAGCGCCGGCAACAGCGCAACCTATGGCGAGGCATGCTGCTGCGAGGCGGCGTTTATCACCATGCAGGTACACGGATCATCGCGGCGAGGGCTGGTTCAAACGCCACAGTACAGTGGCGCGCGCCGCTAGATAACAGTGAGCGCAGTGGCGCAAATAGAAGAGAAACCTGGCAGTAGCGCGATGAAATGCACCGCTTTGTCGGTACACACTATTACCCTCCACACTAAATCCTTCGCTCGGCTCGCTACAGTACTGTACAGTACCACGATTTCGAGCACGTGTTCCCCCGGCACACACAGCATTCACCTGCGCATTTTCGGCGCCGAACACAGCACGAGGACACCTATTATACTACTGTAGTCTGCGAACGAATGATGTCGCTTTATACATTTCGGACACTGCCACGAGGTGAGAAATAAACTCCAAACTACAGTACGCCGCACTTTGTACTGCACACCGCACACACACACACACACACACACACACACACACACACACACACACACACACTCACCCACCCGCTCACTCAGCACTTGCGCCTTCACTCACCCATCGCACATCCAACACCCGAGTACAATCCCTTGAACGGGATCCGCCTTACGTTGATCAAGGAAAAGCAAAGTAGAACCGACCAAATCGACACCCAGGTGATTTAGATACAATGACGATAGAAATCAGCACCCGCAGCAACATGCACAACAATGAGTATCGAAGGAATCAACGCCACACCGCCATCAGCATGGTCAGCCATTCGGCTACTGTTGCACACGATGATTTACGGTGCGAGACAGCATTAAGAGCCGTGTGGCATTCACACCCCGCATGGAACCATCAAGCGAATGAAAACCAGCGAGGTAATGCTGTGCTCAGCAATGCTGTTTTGCGAGTCACTACGATCAGTGTCCTAGTAAACTCTACGGGGGAGTAAAGGAACGGCCAGGATAACAAGAGTGGAGTCAAGTCATCACAGCTGATAGGATGTGAAGAAGTAAATTAGCTTTATCCAAGGATATGTGTAAACAAGGGGTGTGTACTGTGTGTACTGTGGGTGCTGTATTTACTGTCCACACCCCTAGCTTTATTCTATTTCGTGTTGGCAACTCTTCGATAAGCCATTCGTGTACTTTACTGCAAGAAAAAGTTTTCTCCGAGTGCACTTGCTCGTTTTATAAATCCTTTTGACTCACCCATTCATCGCGCTCCCGTACATCACCGAGCTAAATTTATACTGTTTATAGACGCATGCGCACCAACAGCGCGATACCGTACAGTATGACACGGCCATTCTCATCTGAGACTGAAATAGCATTGCCGCCCTACGTCGGCAACGCGTGCAATACCAACATCAAAACAGTAGCGCGGCGAACGCGAGTGAACCCGTGCGACTGTCAGCTGCAGCACGGAGCGCGATGCCCCGTTGGCTGGGGCAGTGACGCGGCCAATGCAAGTCGGGGGAAGGGCGGACGAGATTCAGCACCGCGACAACAAGCGGAGGTTAGCTAGCGTAATGACGTAATTCGGCGAACGTTTTCTTCTCTATTGCGAAACGGAGCGGCGGCCAACCGCAAGCCGACCGTCCAGTACTGTCAACAGGTAGGGCTACCGCGGAGAGCATACCCGCGCCGCACGGTACTGTAAATTGCACTGCTAATGATCGGTGCCCTTGCACGGCGTTGTGAAAACTGAATTAGAACGTTCGGCCGTAGATACAATAGCAATAGCTCGCACCATCGTTAGCAACAGTAAAGCATCGGACTGCACTTGCCATCCCTTTTAACAAGAATGCCTGCCAGCCTGGACCGTTTTAAACACAGCCCGAGTTCATCTGCCACTCGCCAATCCCGCACTTTCCACTGCACGGGCGCACGCTCCATCACTCCACCGCGTCCCCCACTCGCCGCTTCAGGTGCTGAAATACCGACATGTGAATCGCGGCATGTGGCGCCAACCATAGCACCCGCGCAGGTGCAGCTCTAAACGCTGTCCGACCCACGCCCTCCCTCAACACTCCGCGTACCACCTGTCTCACTGTCGTCGCGCCTTCATATCTCGTCTGCACCCGCGTGGCCACCAGGTCCACCGGCGCCGTTACCGTAGCAGCGAATGCAGCACCCAACCCCCCAGCAACAAGGTCACTGCCGACCCACCTCGGTAGCACATCCCTCAGTCGTTCATACGTCGCAAAGTACAGCATCGTGAACGGTGTCCACGCAGCCACCGACGCGAAATACCCCGCGTACAACGCGCGAAGGCCTCGCTGCCTCACCAGTCGCGCCACCGTTCCCGGCATCTCTACCGCCGTGTATCCCACATGCCCAAGCGTCGCGCGCCGCTTCAGCACCTCCGCAGGCACGAATAACAGCCCGCCCGCTACTTCCGCGCAGCACCCCGCCAGCGCGGGATGCACGCGCTCTGTCAGCGTGTCATATGTCCCCAGCCACACCGCGTGCGCAGGCACACCCAGTATTGCTGCCGCCCAGAACCCGCGATACAGCGTCTTCACATTACGCGGCGCCGATGCAGCCTGCTTGTGTGTGGAGTACGCGTCGGCCGGGTACATCACCCCGTCCGCGGCAAGCCCCGCCACCGCCGCCGCCGCGAATGGCACCCATCTCGCGGGCGTGGCCTTGACCTCATCCTCGGGCATCACAGCGTCGCATTGGTGGTTGTAATGTGGTGCTCTATTTCACGAGCGTATCGAATGGAGGGACAGATTGTCTATTTATTGCGGGCCTACCATTCGCTTTACAGTAGTGTAGGACTTGTCTTGTTAGTACACGTTCTTGTCGGTACGGGTAAATATCAAATGTTTCATCGACTGACTGTCAACCAAAACTCAACTTCTGTTATACAGCACTATACATGTATGTACAGTAGTGCCAACACGACATTTCCTCGGTTTCTTGGCATGAATCCTATACCGCAATACTTGCCAAGCACCATGGCCGTACCAACTTGCCTTCGAATTACATTCGCTGCGCCACCGGATTGCAATACTGTACTTGCTTCTGTTCATCGCATCGCAGGCATCTGCGACGTTCGCAAAACGAAATGAGAGATGTGTAGGCAACGGTAGACAGTGACGACTCGCGCCACCGCCCACAATCGTTGTCACATGTACTGCCACACTTGCAACAGCCCGTTCCGTCACTCGAGCATGCCACACCACTACACCACATTGCAATTTTGCCCCTGATCCTGCACAACATGCCCGCTGTTGCTCTTCAGCTTGATGGTTCTGAAACTGCTCAATCTACTGTCCCAGCTGCTGCCCGGCTCACTGCTCGACCTGTCGCTCTTCTCCTCCTCGCGTCGTTCCTTCTCCATGATGAGCTCGTATGCATTGTTCGGGAACATCGCGCCGAGCGCACAACGCATCAGTAGTGCGAAGGACAACAATATCGCCCAGAACACCGACCCGATGATCGGCTGCTTAATCCTGTAATCCAACGCTGGCTTCCGCTCTACTATCATTTCGATGCCATCCGAGTGCACGGTAAGGTTTTGATTCGTGCCGTTGCGGAATTGCAGGCCCACAATTTGCGACAGCAACAAGCCGATACGTGTGTCCGGATCAGAGTGCAATTTCTCCAACGCGGTGACGTTGAAGTGTAGTAGCGTGCGCGGGACGGGATGCGACCTCTTTTCTTCCTCGTCCACCCAGCTCGCGTTGGCGGGATACACCGTTCGGTACGCATCAGGAAACACCTTTTTCAAGTAGGCGTCCAACTGCCTACGCCACTGCTCCTGATTCGCCATGCTACTGTTCACAGTATCATTGCCGGTGCGGTCCTTCGAATACTCCTTGCTATGTACGACCGTGCCCAAGGCGCCCTTCGCCACTTCCACGCCGTTGCACTACTCGTTTTTGGCGTCCCGGTCGTTCTCACTGCACTCCACGCTTCAGTACGCGTACATCTCCTCCCGGTGAGCTTCTTGTTGGCGTGGCTCAGTGTCACCTTTTCGCCGAGAGGTCGACGTACAGGAAGAACGCTTCGTACCCTCGGGGTGCCGGTGCGAAGTTGCTCATCGCCTCGAACGGACGGTGCAAACGTGTGCAAACCGTGAGTTGCGTGATACGATTCAGATGCTCGGTCAACACTTTGTCCGATTTGCCGAATATGGGTTCGCATCCCAACCTGGTCTTCAGTTGGTACGGCTCCCCGAAATTGTTGGAAACTGGTGTTCTCGCTGCGGCGCCCCGGGAACTTCTTTTTCCGTCGTGAAGTTTATAGCTAGTACGATGGCAACCACCTCCACGATAATGATCACCGCGCGTACGAACAGTGTGGTGAGCAGCAGCCGCCGGCTCACGTTGATGGGGCGTGTCGATGGCGCACACGTCGCTGAGATGGACATGGTGTTGTCTCGCAGGTGACAGTCGCAATTTGGTCCGTGGTATGCGCCGTTCTTCCATCGGCAACTGCGAACCAAGGCCCACATTTTTCGCAGTGACCCGTGACTACGCATTAGTGTGAGCGCTACAACAGATGTGGGGCGTAGCTCCTTGCAATCGCGAATCAACAAGCCCTCGATCGCTTCGTATGTCGCCAACACCATGATCAGTGCGAGCGCGGCGTTCTCCAGCATGTTGACGTTCTCGTTCGTGAAAAACTGGACGGTGTTGAGTCTCTGGAACCATGTTGCGACCATCGTGGTGGTGGTCAACACGAGTTATGGCGATGGTGATGGTGGTTGACAGCAAGTGTGGCGGAGGTCAGATGGCCTCATCGTCATGTATATGGAAGTAGAAAACAGCACAGTCATTGTTTTCTGTTGTGGTTTTGTGTGCGATTCTACAGCTCAGTGCAAGGAAAGAAATGGGAGATTGCCATACTGCAGCAGGATGTTGCCAACAATGATCTATGATACTAAAACGAGAAGTAAATGGCAGATATTGCTATGAGGTTCGTACAGCACAAGTTGCCCGTGCACCTCGCCCGAACGTTTTTTTGCAACCTGGTACAGCTGTGACCTCTTTTTCTTACGCTCGCATTGTGCAGTATCGCACAAAACGGCTTGGATTCCCTTATTTTGCGGCTTGGATTGAAAGTAGCTACCTTTTGTTGTTCGGGATTACGATCAATTTTTTGCTTGTGGCACAGGTTTCAGGGCGCTGAATTAGGGTCAAAATGTCTGAACGTTTGTGTAAAGTTTTCTGACTTAACAATGTCATCGATGTGTAGATCAGGTATTATTAGAATATTCAGGATTTGAAAAAAGAAAATCGTCGGCATGATATCCAGATAAATATTCGACCATCTTGCTACGTACTATTAAATTTTCTTGATAAAAAAGAATGAGAAAGTCCCGGTGTTTAAGGCGATACGCACACTGAAGCTGTGTAATGTAAATACAATTATTTGGATACTGCGAGGGAGTGTCAAGTAATAAGCATCGTACACAAGATCAATCACTCTGTTCATTGTTTCCCTCCATATACAGAGTGTTTCAAAAAAACTTTACAGAATGCCTAGCTTATTAAACTTTTACGAAATACATAGAGTGATACGATGTTATTCCAACAAACAGAATGATTCATAAATTTTTTATTGCAATGTGATTTCGTTCCATTTTCAATAATTGTCACTGATGTGGCGGAAGTACTAAAAACTAAAAAATTTCGCCAAATTTACCGATAACATCATCCTTGGATTTAATTCTTTTTCGATCTGCAGGAAATACGAATGATTAGTATTCAGTATTACATTGCTTATCGAGTGTTTAATTAACTAGAAGGCGTGTTTGATGTATTAAGGGTTTAATTCTCACGAGAACCAGTTGAACAGAAAATTGGAAAATGCCTTCACACAGCAAGAAAATGCACAAATACTTGCAGGATTTTTCCAAACAAGGTCAGTGACTACCACACAATGTTGAGCACGGCGCGTACTTGGCAAGAGACCTCCGAGCCGTCAGAATATGTATACGTGAGATAGAACATTTCAATTTTAGGAAATTTTTAACTTGGTTAAGGGAACGAAAAGCCTAGAATTGAAGATATTGTCTCTTGGAAGGTAGAAAAATTGTTCTATAATCATCCTAGGAAGAGTATGAAGAGTGCCTTTAAGCAAACCTGAATATCTTATTTCTTGATTCAGCGCATTCACCGAAAGCGTCTGTTCCTATTCCCTACAGACTGAAGATTCGCTCACAGTTGCCCAAGGAACATAAGCGAGAACGCATATCTTGCACTCAGCGCTGTCTAATACAACAGGAAGGTTGTGCATGTTACTTTTTACGGAGAGTTTTCACAGATGAACGCACTTTCAGATTGAAAGAAATTGTAAACAGACAGATTTTGCGCGTTTGGGGTACAGAACGTTTTCAAAACGTGAAAAACTACCTCGACACGGCGAAAAAGTAATAGTATGGCACACAATCTCTAAAAGCAAGGTAACGAGTTCTTGTTCCTACGATGAAGAAGCTAAATCCGGAAAAAAACTACAAAACATGTTAACTGAATATATTGAATTTTCCCACCATCTTTCAACAGTACGGTGCTGTAACGCACTTTTACTCTCTGAAAAGAGATCTACTGAATGATCGCTGTCCAAATGGCTGGATTGGTAGATTTTTAGAAATTGGATGGCCGGTCTACTTGTCTGATTTGATGCCTTGTGATTTTTTTCTTTAGGGTCACATAATATTGATCGTATCTACTTCTTCGGGTTGGATATATGAAGAACTCAAGAACCGAATAACTATCAAAATTCGAAGCATCAACCGAAGCATGCTCAGAAAAGTGTGGAAAATACAAAAATAAGATTAAATTACATTACATTACTTCTGCACACGTAAGATACATTGAGCATAAAAACCTAAAAGGAAAATTCATAAATAATTGGATCTAAATAAATTTCAGTTTTTTTCACTCACTTCCGTTTTGCACGAAATACTGGAAATATATTCTGTAAAGTTTTCTTTGAAACATCCCGTATTTGTGGGATAATCCCTGCGACAACTATGCGATGCGTTCATCATTTGACAAAACAGCCCAATCATCTCTACATGAGACGAGCCCAGTCGCAGTCCCATTCTCTTTAAGAAGAGAAAATCTAGGGAATAATCAAAACGCAAAGGGTCACTTTTTAGTTTTTCATTTCGGCTTGTCTCACTCGCCATCAATATTTCCATCGTAGTCTGTCCATCTATATACCTTGCAAAGTTTATCGAAATAGTTCATATTGCATTCGCTTTTTCATTGAGGCCTAGATGAGAGAACTATGGCTACAATGGTAAATTTCTTCCATAAACAAGTCCTATTTTTTCAGTAACAAAGGTGTCTGCACTAACGGTATCACTGACCCAATTGCATTTCGAATTGCTAATAATGGGTTCGAATAAGCTATAATCGGAAGAATATGGGGAATAGAGAATGGGGAATGTGTAAATGGTGAAATAATAAAATTATATTCCCCCTTTCGATAACCAGTTGGAATGGCAGCAGGGAACGTTGCTTGCATGGCAACATAGTGCACGTCAGCCGTAGCCCAGCTGTCAAACACAAGAGCGAATTTATTGGAGTGTAGCTTTCTCAGTTTCGCTTGAACTATTCGGGTCAATAATTCCATGTACTTTCGCATTGTTTCGCACTATATAGTGTTGTACTTGATATGTTTCAATAAATTCTATTTTTCACAATGGATAAGGCGTATTTGCCTATTTACAATAAGATCCAACTACTCGTAACGCTTTGAGTCTTACTCCAATAAAATAGTATCTCTTTCAGTTCAATTTCAGAATTTCGAGAGTCCAAAGTTGAACTGTTTAAGTCCTGTTACAGCGCGAACAGAGACTTTGGATAGCAATCCTGAAAATGTTGTATAAGATTTCTGTAACTAGATCCACTTCGTTTCCGTAGGTAGCCATGCAGACACTTAAAAATTGATTTTTCTTCGTCCATGAAGTGTAAATTTTGTCTCGGACTGCTTTTCGTTCACATTGTTATGCTTCAACGGATCAGAAGCCAGAACAGACAGTAATTCTTTTAAATTCACCGCATGTCGCACTTTCTCTTTTCTATCGGATATCAAAAATACCTTTTCAACCAGATTTAGATTGAACAAAATTGCAGAATACTGGGCTATTAGCAAATTCATTTTGCTGATAGACACAAAAATCATCCTAAAAATATTCGTCAAGCAGATACAGATATCAAACATGAAAAAGGAATAAGACTATCTTCGGAGGACAAAGGTGAAGATGGACAAGATGTATTGGTAGGAGGCATATTCAGATAATTGAAATGCTTTGTTTGATAAGATGGATAGTCAAGTATGATAATCTGATACATTCTAGATCTAGATGCAGTATTCCAATGCACTCTATAGCTTTCTTGAGAATTTGATATTACGTCAGAAATCAAGAATGCTAGGAAAGCTTGCTCTGTTTTTCGATTAGAAATGAAACCAACCATTTTTTGGACAGATTCCACGGGGGTAGTATGTGCTAAAGTAGCACCGAAATATCTTCTGAAATATTTCAGATGGGGTAAACTTTGTGTATTTATACAGCCAGAATGAGTAACGCATGGGGCTCGAGTTAAATATTTCGTTTCGGTGATGTTTCCTGATGATCATTTACTTCTACATAGAATAAAGATTTTTTAAACTATTGTAGCGCTTTAATGTCAGTTACTCCATTCCAGTTCCATGACTTCTACAGGACCTCTCAAATTAAAATCGTGTTATAGATGTAAAAGAATGTTTGATCGCTTTGGAATGAACGCGCTGGAGGGTCCATGTTGATTCTATTTACGAATATACTTATACATAAGGGTTCACGCTGTATGCCTTCATGAAATGAGAACATCAGTTCAAGTATGTTTTCGTCATTTTCAATTTCAATCTTATGCGTATGCTGAAATAAGTTTTGATGATACTTTCAAAATTTTCTTAAAACAAGTGAATTATCGACAGACTCATTCTCCTTTTCATACATATAAGTAATGCAAGCAAAATCAGAAAACTAACTAAAGCATTGTAGCTTTAAGAAACAAATTATAAAGAAAATCAAGAATAATTCATGGTCAATGCACCTCATGCCGTTTTCTGTATTCAATCAAAACATCAGAAGGTCTAAGGCAGAACTATTTAGGAGCACTCTAGTATCATAGGGAGCAGCGTCGAACTTGCTAATATTTGTGTACTTTACATTGCTCAGTATGTTGAAGACGCTTACTATAACCGCTAAATTAGAGTTTTTAGCCGTGCACGCAACTAGCATTCAAAATTTTTGGTTGATGATTTTTTTCTGCAATGAGTATTTGTTTATACATAGTTCACCATACTTTCATTTCATTTCGTGGACTGATCTAACGTATTTCTGGAAGCTATGCCGCACATATTGAATAATCTACTCATTTACATAGTACAAATCGCTACGTCAACACATTCTACTTTCTGCAGACCCTTAAAATACCAACTACTAAAATAGTCATCGTAAATATTATCTAAGTAAATAATATGATTAACTCTCAACTGAATTGTGTGTCGTAACTAGGTCATATTAAATGTAAAAAGGAAGTGGTGGCACGACACGAATGAAAAATTAGGGTAGGAGCATGTTTCGCAACATCGGTTATTGCACCGCAAATGGATCGGAAAAGTACAAAATGAATCATTCAACACATGCAGCTTTACTGCACTATCTATTGCAGCAAGAGGTAATCGGTGAACTTAGGAGTCTATTGCCCTTAGTTTAGCACTTCCTCGTGCTTTTATGGTTTGCTCCGATGCATTATAGCGCGTAATCGTGTTTCACTTTCTTCAGCGGCAAGTGTGCAACATTCTGTGCCGAGATGAAAATTAGATATCATTCAAAATTATATTGACATATTTGGTTACACGTAACAGGCATGAAAAAAGAAAAATAAATCTTTCAAAGCAACAGAATGCTCCTATAGAAAAGTAATCGCTAACTAAATCAATTTTGTCCGACATAGACAAGATTTGCAGGTGATCTTTATTACAGGGTACGACAAATTAAACTATGAGATCAATAAATAGCTCTGATTTTAATGTTTGACACTAGAATCTCCTACAGGCAACTACTAATTGGCAAAAAAATTATTCCAGTTCCAAAATACCTGTTTTTATTTTGCTTCGAAAATATCCAACAGTACTAAGACTCCAAACCGAATCAAAATAGAAGCGCAATTAGCTAAAGACGTCGTTCTAGATCAACTACCATTTTTCCAATTTACAGTCACCATCTAAATAGGATGTATGAAATATTCTAAATAAAGCTATGTAAGGTAGACTTCTTTGTCAAAACGAGAATCGTTCGAACAATCTGATTTGATTGTCTTCATTAAACCCTGCACAGTGCATGGTTCTGCTAATTTCTATATTTGAATTTTTTACGGTAACAAATTTCAAAAATGAAAACAGAAAACATTTCTTGTTTGCTGTAGATCAATACTTCATTATTAAAAAATTAATAACAGAACCCAATACCATCGTGCACTTCAGGATACTTCTCGTCTTTCTTCCTTAAGGTTGACTAGGTGAGGATGCACGTTTTTTATTGCTTGCTTGGCACTTTTCGAACATTCGTAAGTCAAATTAATTACTTGATAGTAATATTTATGACATGCACGATTGTCTATAAGTGTATGATCTGAAATAAACCAAAACTCTCTTTTTGAGATTGATAATCAATCATTAAAGCCAGGTACAAAACATGGAATCTGCATGTTCTTGGGTAGTAACGACTTCCATTCTTGTAGAAATCAATTTTCTTTGAATAAAAGCCTCATGATTATTTTCCTCATCGAAATGATTAGATACATTATCTTGAAACAACGCTGTCTAGTGTATACCTTGACCCAACTTCCAGATTTTTAATCGGGACTTTGTAAAGGTACTCGATCTTCAACTCATGATCACCTCCAACATGCAGGGTACCATTATTTGGTTCATCATTATAGAACTGTAGTTGTCTTATTTTACCATGCGGATCAGAAACTATAGGCCGTCCATAGTAATCTACTCCGAAAAGCATTCCTGCATCTTTCAAGTCCTCCACATTAATTTTTTCATCAATTTCGAACTCTCCCTCACCTTCATGAGCGAATGCACAGGACATCCACTGAGAAAAAACTTTTTTAGGTTGGTCTATCGAGCAACAAAGTTTTATAGCCTCTGATTTTCCACCATATATTACTTTAGAAAGTTCCGTGAGTCGATATGTTGTTCTCTTGCGATACCACATCTCCACTATCTTCCACTTCTTGTAAATGCATTTAGTTACTAATAATACGAGACCAGTTGTGGCTGAAATTAAGGCAGCAAGACTACCGAAAAATTCCTCTAAGTTATTTCTAGATCTTTGTCTAATTGCCATAGGAATTGTATATCCGAGAACAACTGCAACTCCAAAGAGAGATAGAAAGAAAAGTATGAAAGGAAACTTAGCCTTGATAGTAATACTTTTGTTTGTTGCACCGATGAAAAGTGGATGTTTGGTCCTTCGTATTACTGGGACAACACCAAAGTGTTTCTGTTTTCGATCTGATTGTATTTTGAATGTGAAATTTCTCCAGGCAATATATTCTTTATCAAACCCGTAGAAGAAAGGTCTTCTTTCTCTGGGTGGTTTATCTTCAGTGCTTGCTGGCACGCTAGTCCGATACTCATTGTTTTCTGTTAAATTCTCTGAGAGCTTAACTATTCCACGAACCAATGCCAGAAGGAGTAGATTCTTTGCTCCATTTACCACTTCTTGTGAACCATAACCGCCTTCAAGTAGAGTTCTAAAACAGAACCCGATGTACATTGTATCTTCAGATTTAGAATCATGCTCAATAGCAGTATATTTTCGTATCTGTTCATTGCACCACGATTCTGAATGAAATAAAAATTGGCAGTAGTTACACTGAAACTCCATTGAAACATTTTCCGCGCTAGTTAATACTTGATCAGTTGGTTTAGTGCATTCACATTTCTTCCATTTTTGTTTTATAGATGACTCAAACAAACGATTAGAGAAGTAAGATATTAGAATATCTTCTTGCGAAAAATCATTGCCGATACCATTCTCCCTTTTTCTTTCCCACTTCAATCGCTTCCTGCCTGCGAAGCTTTCTAATCTTTTGGAGTTGACGTAATAATTTCGAGTATCTACTCTCATTAGCTTATCAATTATGTCAATTTCATACAAGACTTTTCCAGATGTATGAGGACCCTCCAAAGATACATGAATCCATGTGATGTATTTATTTTTCAATAAGTCTTCTCGAAATTGATTGTCGGAAATTATTTCAGAAAGTCGTTTCTCATGAAAATGGCCTGATTGCGGTATGCCGTTCTGAAAAACTCGAGTAGGAAGCTCAGATAATTCTTCATCTGCTGTTATTATCCTTTTCGTTTCACATTCAGAAATAGTGGGATCAATATCATATTCAAATCCACGTCTGATAGATACTTTTTCATCTTCGTTAGAATATACGTGCATGAATGGAATATTACCGGGAGATCTTATGGATGCAAGCTTTCCTTTCATTCTGTCTATAATAGTTTCGCAGTCAAAAACACTTTTCTTTAGCTCTTTCACTATTTTCTCAGCTACGAAGTTCAAATGTTGTAATGTCAAACAATTCTTATGTTCGTGTGGGAACCTTATTCCGTCGTATTTCTCAGAATCCGTTTCCGAAGGTTCAGTGAGAAAAGATTCAAGAGACGAATAGCTTATGCAATTAGAGTATATTACTGATGCAGCAAAGTATCTAAAGGCGATTTCAGCCTTCTCTTCTGCCATTCCAGAACTTTTCTTTGCTATAATGCTTAGGAGCTCCATTACAAACTCTATCATTTTCTTAGATTCTTTACCTTTCGAATAGTACATTTTTTTCCACTCCATTTCTAGTTGACTTATATGCTTCCATGTGTCTTGTACAACTGGATGCGCGTAATCAATCACCTTCTTGACACCGCTAGCCATTTGAAATCTTCGTAGTATCAATTCAACTTACAAAATACAGTGCCCTACACTGAATTAGTACTAATACTCGCCAATTAACTATAGCAGAGTACTGCAGGAATGCGGAAAATGACAAAATTTTCTTACTTGGAACTACCGAAAATCATGGGCCAAACACCTGGACGGAGATGCTCATCCTTACTTCTCTCTCTTGGAATTTTTATTGCTTCTCGTCATGATATAGATTTGCCTCAAAATTACTGAGAAGAGTTGCTAAAATCGAAAAAATCACTGTGACAATTTCGCTTTGTTTTATAACACTTTTCGAACCATTTTGAGTACACACCGCAGCCATTTCATGATAAATACGTTGAGAAGTAGTATGAGTTCTGCTGTGGGCATTGATTTCATCCAGAATCGTAGACGCAGTCTGTACGCAATCTGTATTCCGAAAACGATGAAAAAGAAGTAGAAGCAGATGTTTACGAACATAACTTACTTAACTAGACTTCGCTGTAGTTGTCTGAAACTCTTTACTACTTTAATTACCTCCCAGATGGCTCCAGTCATGCCCGTTTGTGTCTGCACAGCCTCCGACGAAAAATGGATTGATTTGAAGATAAAATCTCTTCTCGCAAATCCTGTGCTCTAGGCAAACGTTCCAGCTATTGTTTTTCATGCTGGAAATGTACAGTCATTTATCCTTTTATCTACGGTGCTCATTCAACGCTCTTTAGGTTGACCAGAAACAGGCAGTTATAAAGCACCAACACAACTACCGATCGAGTTGAACCAGGAATAGATGAGCGCCCCTTACACGTACCGTAGCGCAGCTAAACTTGAAGATTTAAATGCTGTTGATCTCGATTCTACGAACTCAGCGTCTTTCTCTGTGCCTGTAAATTTCTCTCGTTCGACAAAAGTGTCTGAGCCATGATATACACCTACTGTTCACCTACAGGCTTACCATTGCTCTATTCTACCATTACTACGGTGGTCATTGGACAAAAAGGTGCCCAGCCTATTGTTTGCAACTCAGTTCCCATTCTTCAGGGGTCCTAGTTTGAATTTAGAATGCCCCTTAAGTGTTTATACCTTCCAGCAGAACAAGAGTTCAACTCAATCTCACCCTTGCGTTTCATCGCACTGGCTATGTATGGCATTGCGATATTTTTCCTGCTTCTGCTGATCTTGTTTGCCTGTGGAGTATCGGTGCTTCCGAAGATCCACGCTGGATGTCCAACTAATTGTTCGACTCATGTTCTCAACTTAGTGCCTTTTCGATTCGGTTGTTTGTGCCCTGCTTTCAATTGTCCCTCACTTCTTAACTGTTTGCCTCTTGCGCTTGCGCCAACCTCTGCACCCTCTCTTTATTTTGGCTAGAGGGATATTCCGAAACTGAATATTCCAAGATACCAACCAACGTTTACGAAATGCATTTGCATGGTTTTTCTAAGTGACCGCAGGCCTCAGAAGAAGGCAAGCTGCATGCCCCCGCCACGCTAGCGGGAATCGTCCGGACAATTCCATATCTGAAAAGTCTGGGCATGAACAGTGTCGATTTACTGCGAGTCATGGGGTTCTATGAACATGAACGAAGTCCCAATATTCTACCAAACGGGCACCCGCTTACCCTAGGTAATATGGGGATATTCAACGATGATTATTTCGCACAGATCAGAATTTACTGAAAATATCTATTGACCGAAGGTTTCAGCTACCATGGAAGGGTTACGGGTATCTGTATACTTTCCACTTTGAAGTATGGAAGGACGTATTCTCCGTGCAGATCCCCCAAAAATATTTTTAATTTATGCGAGTAGAGAATAATTAAAAATGAATTATTTGCACCTAGGATCATTATTGGATAAATTATTTTTCAGAACGGGAATCAAGAACTGTAGAATATTTCCCATAATACCTGAAATTTCGATAATAATCAGCGGTAAAGATGCTTAATACAAGTTTGATAACTACATGAATAAAAAATTCACTCAGAGTTGATGCTAAAGTAAATAACTGTGTTCTCGTCCTAAGCTGAAACAAACGAATATGAGCGTTATTTGTTTATATTCAAACAGAAGACATTTTTGAAGGGTCCGTTTCCGTGCCTGTTATCCAAAATGTTTGCGGTACATTCTGTGCTTCGTAGTAAGTGAACCACCTAAATTCTCTATTGCAATATTCTTTCACAAGTCGGCCTCAGCTCACACGCTCGATATCTAGATCATGTACTCTCTTTTTCCTGTCACTTGCAGGAGTTACTCCAATCCGATGCTATTTATTCTATTACTTATCTGTGCAATTATTGT
>JAAUYH010031128.1_pt1 | contig 26508 bp, 21 predicted proteins | sample 7278061 | NCBI WGS metagenome assembly JAAUYH01 (sample SAMN14350203, study PRJNA611818) | marine sediment metagenome | isolation source: surface marine sediment (0.6m) | place: French Polynesia: Moorea | collected 2018-08
CTGGCTCCATATTTTCGTAATATTTGTTGACCGGATGGAACAGCGATCCGTCCGTATGCACCTCTGCCGTCCACATTCCATCCGGAAAATCAATGACTAGAGAACATCCGTCTCTGTTCCACCAATAAAATCTCAGCATTATTCCAATCGATCTGGCGTGCACCGCCTCATTTTTCTGATCAGGGGAAAATCCAGGGACTTCTTTGACCAATCTAATTCAGTAGTCTAAGATTCTATTTTCTACAAACACCCAACTATCTTGAGTGACAATTTTAGTCCATCTGTTTGCATGCGGAGCCAATCAACACCTTTGGCACAAACATCGCATCGAGAAGAGCGTTTGAGAATCAGCTGTTCGAAAAGAAAACAATTTATTACCTAGCGAACACGCGAAGAATTTTTTATTTACACATGGGGATCTTTTTATATATCTATTTCCTTGCTCGGCTCGGCTGGTGCCATATGTTGCGCGTTGGTACCAGTCTGCTTCCGTGTGCAACTAGTGTCAGCACGATATTAGTTTGTCTCCTTTCGGCTCGTTGCACAGGTGAGCGTTACAAGTCGTGCACACGACTTCGGTCTTAATCCCTCCTTATTTTAACAATTTTTGACGTCGCAGAGTTGGCAACGGGTGCTCTTCAGGATTTGCTTGTGGACGTGATCTCGAACTCTTAACTGTAATGAACGTCCTCTTACGCCTTGAAACCATCTAAGTTTTTGCTTCTTGTGCGCCTGCACGCAATGGTTAGAGCGTTCTTTTAAGATCCATTTATCCTTTGAATGTCGTCAAAGCAGTATTTGCTGTTCGAGTTGAGGGGGAGAAATATCTCATGGAGTGTAAATGAATTTTTTCGCCTTGCAAAACGAGTTTATAAACAGGTAGGAATGGTTTGTATCTCTAAACTTTGGGTTCCATTTGGATGAAGATCTAAAATTCTGAACTGGTCCCAAAAATGTTTCGAGTGAAGACTCCCATGACAGTGTTTTACGATTCCTGTGATTGTATAGTTCGACCTCACAGTTTAATAGAAGAAACTACTAATTTCATTGCTGTAAAGAACGAAGAACAATCATGTAGTCAGCAAGTGATCTACTTAGGCATTACCGTTTTTCATCTACTAAAATTTTGAGAGCTGAGATTACGCGCTCACTCGCTGCAGAGGAAACTGGCATAGAAAATGCACGTGCTGCAACAGCATAAAGGTATGGAAACTAATACTTTCCGCTGTAACAATAGTTGAGAACAATGGAATATTCGTAGCTTCAGCTTGATGATTTGAACGACTTAGAAACATTTCCTCGACGACAATGGATTTATCGTCCGTTAAGGAACTTGGCTCTCTTTCTTTGTGCTCGCGCACCAGCTTTCGTCCAAACCCTGCCGCTTTTGACCGATAATGTAGGCGCTTGACATTGTCAGATGTAAATTCCATTTCACGGAAAGACGGATTTAATTAGCTACCAACCAAGGAAAAGGGGATGGTCTCAGTTATTCGATGCGAGCTTTTAGCATATTACTGAGCATAATTTGCGGGAGTTATTTGAATAATGTGCTAAAGGTTTGCCTTCTCCACGCCACACCTGCTTTCCTTGGCTTATATCTTCGAGCTTCTGGCTCATTTGATATATTGTCGGAAGTGCTACATGTATAGTTGGGCGCTGGAATGTCTCAAATCGATCGACACAGTCCAGAAAGACACCAAAATCGTCGAAGACAGCTTCGGTACCGGGGTATCCGATTATGTAACCATCAATATTTGTTATTTTCTCTAGAATATTGCACGCTGTTTGCGCCACACCACCCAAATGGGTTAAGCATGTCTAAAATGTGATGAGACGCCTTGAATAATTGTTCAAAAACTAGAAAATATGTGCCAAACCTCGTTCCCGATTCTTGAATAAGTTTCAGACCACGACGTAGCAAATGGTTCCACCCACAACGGTTTTCGTCTTCGATTATCTTTTTCATTACTCGAAAATATTGAAAAACAGCCTGAAGAATCAATGAATCTTTATAAGACGCCATGGAAGACTTCATCACATTGTTCCGATTGTGACCTATGCACTTCATCCATCGTTCATCAGGCACATGAATATCTCTAGAAACTGATACATTAGCAACTCTCGCCATTACGGCGGCACCATCAATTACCACTGTGCAACCCAACATTAAATGGCCCAGTGAATATCCACATTTCTCCAGAAGCGCATCATTAATACATTTCTTGATTTTGTATGCACTTGCATGAAATGGTCCTTCAACCAACAAATAATTACATTTCGGATTTAGAATTGCACCTCATCATACGATCCCATCTGCTTAACTTTTATGAAGTGAAGAGTAAAACGGTAAAAAAATTTCCCTTGCACTTTCAAGTGTACTCGATAAACAGTGACTGCAGCAACGAATTTAAGAGACTTTTCTGAACTTTTCTTATGAATTGTTTACGTATTATAGCGCTTTATTTTTTAACCTCACTCTTTACTGTTGAATTTCCAGCTAAGTAGTGCTTTGGGGTCAATTTTTTCGTTGCCAGATAATGCCGCAAAATGTCGCTTACCTGTGTGTCCAGCGCATAATGAGAATGGACGAATACACAGAGCCGCAGCCAATGCCGATGCACAAGCTTTGGTGTTTTCTGCTGATCTTGGCAATGAACGATAGAGCCTAGCGCTTCCGGAACTATTTTTGTGGTTTGAGGTATGTCGCTTAAGCCTTTATGTACCTCCCTATACAGTTTTAGAGCCGAATGGTGCTTTATCAAATGAGCACATCCATTTTCTGCTAATCTGTACAGCATTCATCGAGCAGAACGCATGCTGTTACAACGGCAGATAAAAAATGTCGTTGTAGTGCAGGGATTTCCGTTTTGCGGTTTCATTGAACTTTTCGAACAGGGCTGTTTGGAAACGACTGTTGTTGCCTTTCAAAATTCGCTTGAAAGGCATATGCAATTGTCTGTTAGTACTCGCAGACATTTTCAACGTTATTACGGATTTACCTTTGTTTTTGGCTGCCTCGGTAAACATATGAACAGAAAAATTATGCCAAATATGCTACGCAGTAGAGCTACTTTTGATTAAAAAAAGCCATTCTGTTTCATGAGTGCAAGTGTGTGTGACCAGTCCGGTTCTTGTACGTCACATCGTTCGTTCGATACATTTCTGATCCAGTAGTCTGAAAATGTTTCCGTGTTATTATGTCCACTATACAAATTGAGCAGTTCCATATCCGGAAATACCCAACAAAAATTCTGCGTGGATCCGTTCTAAAACCAAAAATTATTACCGATCGGACTGTTTGTGGTGCAGATCCGTCCGGCGGCTCCTCTACAGAAACTGAGAATTTTACTAAGAAAATAGTAATTAGATCTATTTATGGAATATTCTGTAGTCTCTCTTCGCTGTCAGCTAAACATAAAAGATGGTATTGTTTTTTGTCTACAGCCAGATTGAAAAGAAATTTTGCGATTTTCACACCAATTCTAAAATCACTTAAGTACTCCGCCGGAAAGGCTGTACGGGAACTCTTGTACTGCTCTGAAATTCTTTGGATTCAAACCAATTTGCTCCATCAATCCATGTCTAGTGAATAATATCGCGTAGATAGTTTAACTGAAAACGAGGAATCTTCGTATTAAAACCGAGTTGCAATTTAACAGATTGCTGAGCATTAAATTCAAAATGTGAATTTCTAAATGACAAACTGCCTTCAGAACCTGGAATCGTCTTTGTGAACAACAATAGATCATACTACCTTGCTTGCAAAAATATTGTCACCGTCACAGTAAAATCCTATCTTCCCCAATCTGTAGAACTCACTTGCATCGCCCTGGATTGTCGTCAGAAGACGGACTAACACATAGGTTGGTGGCTCCGAGAAAACATTGATTCTGTAAGTGGCGCTCGTTTCGCAAACAAAAAACGGAAATGTGACAACCATATTAGGCTGAAGTAGCAAAACGGTACGTACCCATAAACGCCGATTTCTAGATGACCCGTCAAGTTGCGGCAGCGGAACCTAAGATAAATTAATAAAGATCCACTTCGAACTGAGAATCTGTAGAAGTAGTAAATAAGATCTGGCCTGGATCTGAGAAGTCTCGAGAATATTGACAGTCAGAAATGCACCCGAACCGGTACCGTGCCGTACTGTGCGGTTATGCAGCTACTGATGTTGCTTGAATTCTATCTAGCTTTGCATGCCATTTTTTATGAATTCAACAATGTTTGAGGTTCGTTAAAAACTTGGCTACAGAAATTGTTGGCGAAAAGAAAGAAAACAATTGAAGATCCTCAATTTCAATTGTTTAGAAAGAAACTGGATGGACCCTACTGCCAATATTCATTCGTGTTTCATTGATTGGTAATACAGTCTTACACACAGGTGGCTCTTGAGATTTAAGGATGTGGAACTGTCCCAACAGAGCAGTTTATAAGTCCAGCACAGGTCTTCGATCATCAAGCCAAACCATTGATCGTTGAAAGAATATGGCACAAAATGTCAGGAAGTCCCGTGAAGCTGGTGGAGACGGTCTCAAACCAAGAGATAGATTGATTGCACGATCAACTGAATATGAGGGACTAGAGAGCGAAGAAGAGGCCAGAAAGAAACATCCACACTCCATTAGACGAACAGAAATTCTGCGGACTCACCCTGAAGTGGTCGATCTGTTCGAGCCTTACCCTGGCACAGCTGGATGGACGCTGGCTCTTGTTTACTTTCAGCTGATTTCGGCGGTGTTGATCCCGTCTTTCGCTCCATGGTGGATAACGTTGTTGTTCATGTACTCGATCAGTGCTGTGGTAAGCCACGCATTGTTCGTACTTATACACGAAGCCACGCACAATTTAGTGTTCCGGAACCCGACGCTGAATCGTATTTGCTTGCTCATTGCAGATATTCCACATGTTCTTCCCTCGGCGATAATGTTTCGATACTACCACATGTTGCACCACATTGAGTTGAACCGAATCTACAAGGATCCCGACGTTCCGTACGAATGGGAAGCACGAATAGTGGGCAACTCTTCATTTCGAAAATCGGTGTGGTTGCTGTTTTTCTTTTTGGTTCAGGCCTTGCGGACAGCGTTCTACACCCATCGTGTACCTCACGGGACGGAGATAGCCTGGATCACACTGAACTGGCTCGTTAATCTTGGGGTTTGTACAGGGCTAGTACACTATGTTGGATGGCAACCTGTGGCTTACCTTTTGCTCGCAACTGCGTTTTCAATCGGACTTCATCCTCTGGGTGCTCGATGGATTCAAGAACATTACCCGACACAACCGTACCAGGCGACTTACTCGTATTATGGGTGGGTTAATCGCGTTGCTTTTGGGATCGGATATCATGTTGAGCATCACGACTTTCCATCAGTACCGTGGAATAAGTTGAGCGCGTTAAAAAAGATGGCACCCGAATATTACGACACTTTGTTTTCGTATTCCTCGTATCGCGAGCTTCTCCGTGATTTTATTTTCAACCGCAAGTGGAGCTTGAAAACGCGATATTTGGTAGAAAAGAAGTTTACGGAGGAGGTAACCGCTAAAGCCGATATGCTCGTGAAACAAAAGCAGGCGACACTGACGCTCCATGAACAAGAAATTCCAAGAGCTCACTAGAAAGTAAAATAGCTATCTGTCAGAATATGTCTCTTCCAAGACAGGATTGGTCTAGAGAAACAAATTTGTTAAAACATTGAATTGACCCAAAAACGATAATATCGATTATTTCCTTTTTCTGACGTATGGCCGTCTCACTTCCAAGTTGCTAGCTGACGGGATGCAGCAGTTCAACTCGTTAATTCAGCCAAAGTTGTAACTGAGATTCTGTCTTTTTTGAGAATTGCAGAAACGCATTGTTTTTCAGCATTCCGTGGCATAAAATATTATCATAAGATTGTCTGCAACAGACTGTAGGCACAAAACCGTCCGGGAATCCTACTTTCGCTTAACACAGGATCTATCCCAATAATGGTGTAGCCAAAAAGAAGATTATTTTATAAACTTATTCAAAAAAGACGATAAGTACTGTTTTGAACTGTTCTTTCCTTTAGAGTATAACAACAATTTGACTTTACTTTTTTCATAAATACAGTTAGTTCACTACTATATCCAACCAATTAGAGTTTTTGTTTCTTAGGTTCAGAAATGGAAGAAGCCCTTCAGAACGAGTATTGTGTCGTTCTGGGAGAAGCTGACCTACACTGCTTTGCCACATTCTCGCAATGTGAAATACGGAATTCAGAGAAACTGGAATTCAACAATCAATCTACAGAGGAAAGTGCGCGGTAGTCCAGGCAGCGGTGGGGAAGCAATGAAATAGAGAATAGTTTCTTTGGCCAAATGAACGAGCAAATGAACAATACACGTAGACGAGCACGAGATAAGTTTAGAATTCATGTTCGCTCATCAAACGAGATAAACGTCTCGTGGCGTCAAGATCTAGACTTCTATACCGAATCAACTTTTTTGATCCTCCACAAATAGAGTAATTTACTTCATTTCGACAAGTTCGCCAATAATTTTAACATTGTGTCAAGATCGCCTGTAATGATTACGTAAGACTCTAGAAACTCGACCATACTTGTGAAATACGGCTATACAGATAAAAATGTGCGGCTGAGTTAGTTTACCATAATGACCAAGTGCTTCAACACTTACAATACATCGGCATTTCTACTGTAGCTTGTGAGCAATACACATTACACAAGAAGTAGATTGCGCAATGTAGTGAGGTAATAAGCAATATCAATATATTAGAACCGCAATAGCATTGTTCAATGTCATGGGCAAGCACGAAGTCCTCTCAGAGCTTAAAAATCGACAGATCATTTTGAAGTGGTCGGCTCAGCGAAAGCCTTGGATAATGCTCCGCAAACAGTGCAGTATCAGAAAATTCGAGGAATTTAATTGGGGAGACCAAGACGTCCAGTAAGGGTGATTTGTTTTCTTCAATATCCGATTTTCTTTTCTCTTTTTTTGAGATCCCCTTTCTTCGTTTTCCATGTTTAGCACTGTTGAACGACCGAACCTTGTTGATACTCGTTGTCGTTGGTGGCCAGGAATAGAAACTAAACAATAGTTTCAACTAGTATCTAGGGGATCGGTGTTCGCATGTTCTAGTTCTTGCTGCTCTAATGGCCCAATGATTTCGATGTGATGATCTTAAAGAATGTTATTTCTGCTTTTCATCTTTTCTGAGAAGAAAATTCTCGTAGATTGACTCAGAAATGTCAGAGTCTTGTTCCTGCATTAGCCAAGACTTTGGCAAACTTTAGTCGACGGCAGATCATTTCTTTCACACAACTACGATTTGAAAGGAATTCTACAGGACCTCCCAATGTACATCTTAAGTGCCACTAAACATATTTTGCAAACCTGTGTCATTGGCTCTCTGCGCGTTAGAAGATACTGTAGCTTGTAGCTACTGTAAAACTGAAGCTCCACAGAATCATTGCTGCAGGTGGTGCACCTCAATAAAACGGAATGTGTCGAAATTCAGGCAGACATCCACCGGGCACACTGCCGCCACGAAGCAGACTACACAACGACGAAACAAATGCCGTGCCACGCTTCTGCGGTCCAGGATCAGCGCATCTACCGTAGACTCCATTGTCAGACGATTGCCGCGTCTACGGTGCAAACTATGAAAAACAGCCATCGTCGAAATATGCAGAATAATTCTACAGTACTTGACAGCCTGTCGGCGATGGCCATCGTATGCAATCCAAAGCTGTTCGAGAAAAATCTTACGAACAGACGCAACTCAAGTAAGGCAGATTTTTGCTACGTCATGCAATTGCAAGCTCCTTGTACGTGTAGCACGAAGTATATTGAAGCAATGCCACAATGTAGCACTAGGAATTGAATGTCCCAGTCGTGCAGCACTTCCTCCACGTTTATGGCTTTATCTCATTCTACTGAGAGAATGTGTCTAGACAAGCGTCCTGTTCAATGATTGATCCCGAACTTCACTTAAACGCACGCCACACCTTAACACCTTTCTCCTCAACCTACATCGTCTCACTTACTGCTATTTACCTCCAACCTACTGCCACTGACTCTCATCAACAACCTCAACTCCATCGCCGTTTTCACCCTCTCAACCAACACAATGGACTACACCGCTTTCGCCGCGACACCCAGCGTCTTCGCCAAATCGGCCAACACCACCCAAGCATGCATTGTGCCTGGCCGTTACCAGCGCACTCAAACCAAGATTCGCACCACCCTCAGGTACAGCTCGATGCTCCCTGCTGCCAAGCCAAAATCATTTCTCTGTTGTTTGGGCGTTGGAGTGTGCGTCTGTGTCGGAGTAAAGGATGGCAGAACCGAGACAACGATGACCATCGCCGCCCCCCGCCCTACCATCGCCGCTCCTCCGAAAACCTTATCACCGGGTGAGCAAGCCATCGCGGATCTTATGGCCGAGAACGCCGCATTCGCACGCGGCGAGGCGAAAATATTTCCGGGTGTTCCAGCAGAAGTGACGCGGCTCGCAGTGGAAGGACAGGCACCTGCGGTTGCGGTGCTTGCATGCTCGGACAGCCGTACTCCGCCCGAGATCATGTTCCGTACGAATGTCGGCGAATTGTTCGTGATCCGGACCGCCGGTAACACGGCGTGGGGCGATGAGGCTCTAGGCAGTCTGGAGTACGCGATCAACGTGCTGAAAGTGAAGGCTGTGCTCGTTGTGGGACACACGAAGTGCGGTGCCATCACCGCTGCGGTGGCAGGCGGAGAACTCCCCGGCGCCCTAGGCTCACACATCACCAACATCCAGAAGGGCTTGATTAAGTGTTGCGGCAGCATCTCGAAGGATGTCGACGCAATGTGCGAGGTGAACGTTCGGGCGCAGATTGAATACCTACGCAGCGACCCGAACGGCGTGGTTGCACAGGCCGAGAAGAATGGTTTAGCCGTTCGTGGCGCATTCTATAACACCACCACCGGTGTTGCGCGTCTCCTCTAATTGTCGTATCCATGTGAATTTACAATCTGTCTCGTACACTGCAGAGCCATCGACTGGGCTATCTGAACTGCTAGTAAGTGCTATCTCAATTGTTTTTTCTTGACTCAAACACACAATCGCATGACAATCTCAGACGTGCGGTAGATATTTAGTTGAAATGTGGGAACACGATTTGTTCAATGAATTAAACCGTCATCCCCGAACCGTTTCTGAGTGACAACGGATAACCTACGCTAGATTCATACCTAAGATTTGATTTACAGATTACATCACTTGTCGCAAGTATTACGCTGCAACGCTTGTTCAGGGTATTACTACAAAATTCTTCCGTCCACACCCGCCAAGACACCATATTTCCAAGTAGGCCAACACAGAAACGTCGGTTCCGCGTTACAGTCTGCCAGAATCGAACCCACGGTTCAGAACCGATTCAGTGCACAATTGACTCATGCATTGAGATTCTTGTCAGTATGAACAGAGACGATGCTCGATAGATTTGACGGAAACGATAGCGTATGAAGCGCACTTCTCATGGTTTCGTGATGAAACGCCTCGGTACATTTCCATCGCCTGCAACAGTTAACAGAAGGCAGAAGCCATAGCGCTTTGTCTAATCCATCAGTTCAATATTATTACAGCTGCTTCACGAGAACCGCCCCGCCAAAGACCAAAATTCGCACAGTTACCGAGCCGGTCGCTCGTCATCAACCTGTTCCAAAAGCTCGGTTAAAGTGAGTGTAGCAGGATTCGTGGGATCAACGAGCGCAATGTGAACACCCGAACGGCGCAACCTCGGCAACGGTCGCGGCGCCTGTCTCAACGTGCGCATAGTATCCTTCATCGCACGGTACAACGCGTCGGTGGCAGCCGGCGTGGTAGTCTCCACGCACAATGAGCCCGAGCGTTCGACGTGGGCGCGCAAGCGGCGCGGCTCGAATATGGGCTTCTCCATTTCCAGCGCGCACACTTCGCTCAACGACACATTGACGGGCTGCAACAGTGGGGGCTCCGCCACGAGCCGCAGCTCCCGCTGCTTGAGCGTGACCGTGCCGCGCGCGGTGAGCGGCAGCGAGTACGCCGTGCCCGCCAACAGCCCGTCCACGGTGAATGTGGCGTTCTCGAAACGCAGCACGTCGCCTTCCTCGCCCACCACGCTCGCCAGCGCGGCGGCCTCCTCGCGCGCCGCCTCGCTGGCCGTGCTGTCGTCCAGCAACGTGTTGTTCATGAATGTGCGCGCACCTCAACCCCGCTGTTCCACTGGCACATCGTTGTGTACAGCAAAAAATCGGATTCCAAAAAATCGGCACCTGGTTTTCTCTACACGTGTATGCAATTGCAGTGCCTGTACCGTAGCTGCAGTAGCTCAAGTCTGGGTTGAATCGAACATTGCCTTGCCAAGATGGAATGGTCCTTGAAGCGAACGAGACCAATGTGAAAACTCACTTAAAAATGTCCAACTGCGCTTGCGTACGCATTCTTTCTTAGCAACCATCCTCTGTAGTATCGAGTGTGTGGCATTGGGGAGAGCCCTTGGACAGACAAGAAACAAGTTGTGTATACTGTCACGTAACAAGGTGTAGCCCTGGACGCATGGAGAAAAATCGCAAATATGTGACGGTCAATTCGGATGTGAATGTTTTTTTATGACTTCCAAAAGACTCGACCTTTTTGTTAGATGTCATAGTACACACAACTTAGCAGAGGATGGTATCTCTTATGATGCCACTTCAACTTCATTTATCCTTCTTCTTGCCTCAAGCATTGCGGAATCCGGTATCATTTGCTCGAGAGCAAGGTCACAGCGCTTGATGAAGGTGTCAACAAAGGAATTTCAACTTGAGATGATATAAAAGAAACAGCGCAGTGAAAAGTGAAACTTAGTGCAAAGTAACTTGCTCATCACGTCACGCTGACGAAACGGCGAGTCGGTGAAATAGAGTAGAAAAGAACGCCTTGTCCCGTGATAGATTTCAGATCACTCCTCGCTTTTCCGTCACCTGCTACGCAACAGTCGCGCCGATATTTTGAAACAACGACCCATCGCTCATTTTCGATTTATACGGAGCGCTGATAGGGATGGAGTCACCAATGCAAAGTCTGCTAGAATTGGATGAATTCTGCACCAGTTGATATTAGTAATCGTCGGATTGACGTAGAGCAGTGGCAAATGTAGCCGGATCTCTCGAACTCCGCCCCTGAACAAGAGACTCGCTGGCTAGTGGAGACTTTTCCCAAACTACATCGGTCTCCACTGTTGCCTTCAATGCACTACCGTAGAATACATTGAATATGATGCAAAGTAGCAACTGCTCACAAGTCCGTTGGTATTAAAATTACCAGACTTAAAAAATTTGTGTCAAAGGAGAGCATCACTGTTTTAGTCACTTCTAAATCCCTACAGTCGTAATCCTCCGTGAGGGCTGCCTGTACCATGGAGGCAAGGCTCGGGTAGTTGGGCTGCACACTCCTTGATGGCATAGGAAACAGTGGGTTGGTAGTGTATAGGATGGGAATTTGTATATTCAAACATTAATAATAATTAACCGGGAAATAAACGAACGAACTGAACCTGGGCGGGGACGAGTGAAGCAGCACAGAAGGCGCAAATCTTCGTCCCACAATGGAGGGCGGACATCCGAGCAGCACGCATGCGAACTGGCACGACGTCATCTCCTCGCTGGTGCCAGCGGCGACACGGCCACCACCGCAGCCGACGAGTACTGCTGCGATAGCGGCCGCGCAAGCAGCGGCGGCGGCCGCAGCGGTAGCCGCGGGACCCAGCACCGCGGCACGGATAGTCAACGGGTCGAACGGGAATTCTGCAGGGACGTCAGAGGACGAGGCGTATCGGGGCGCACAGATGCGTCGCCGGAAGAAGATGCTGGACGCGCACGTGGAGAAGCTGCGCGAGACCTGGGAGCACCCCGAGAACGGGATGGAGCAGACGATGGTGTTCCATCGCGCACGCGCGCTCATCGAGCTCACAACGCTGTCGCAGACCTTCATCTGTCGCTCCACTGGAATTCAGAACGCATCATTAAGTCAGTACTTGCGCGGCATTTTCAAGGGGCGCCAGGATCTGATTGAGGACAAACTGGAGGTGTTTTTGAACGAATATTTGGAGGGTAAGTACGACGGACAGGCACGGAAGGGCGTGCAAGGACGGCGGCGTAAGAGTTCCGGGCCGGAGACCTTGCAACATCATTCACAACTACCACACCAGCCGCAACCGCAGCCGCAGTACGCTTCGCCGAATGGACGGCAACATCCTTCGCCGGAACAGGCAATGATGGTGAACTATCAGCAAAGAGTTGCACAGACAAATGCGTTGTTAGCGCAGCAGCGACATGCCGCTTTACTCCGACACCAACAAGAACTTCATACGCGCCATCAGTACGGTCAGGCCGCCGCTGCCGCTTCGGGCATGTATGGCCAGCACGCTGCCACTCATGCGCAACAGCAGCAGCAACAGCAGCTGTTCGCGCAAAGAGTTGCCGCCGCGGCGCAAGCCGCAAGTCGGCAATACACGCCGCAACAGGCGCAGCACCCGCAGCAGCATCAGTATATGACACAACGCGAGTACATGATCCGGCAACAAATGCAGCAATACCAAATGCACGTTGCCGCGCGTCAGCAAGCTCAAACTCAACAACAGGCTGCGATTCCAGCCACCAAACCGAAACCAGCTGCTCCGCCGCTGAAACCGCTCCCACCGACAGTTGCAGTAGAGCGCGCTTTTCACGCATATCACTCCTCGAATTTGGACATTATTTGCACGAATTCCGAACCACTTCTTCTTCCGATTGAAATTGATGTCGAGCTTGCCGAGGGCGAAGACGATGGCCAGATGCAGAAGCCGGTGGAGGTGGTAGAAATCGACGAATCTACCCCTGAAAAGAATGGACTCGAACAGGTGAACGATTCTGAAAACGTCGCGGACAAAAAGAATGACGAAGTCCAGGAGATGGAAGTAGAAAAACCGGAGAAGGCGTCGAGCGAAGAAAAATTGCATGAAATTCGGAAAGATGTGGATCAGGCTGTTAATCTAACGACTGTGAACGACGTCAGTGATGCAAATGGTTCTGATAATACAAGTAGCAGTAAGAAGAATGGGTTGGCATTGACGGAAAATGAAAACACTGCTACTGGCAGCACCGAAGTGCAAGACTGTCCTCTAGCACTCGCGAAAGTTCTCGTTGAAGAGCTTGTTCGAAATGCATCATCTAAGGCACAAGGCGTGATAGCGGAATTGGGAAAACAAGCCGAGAAGTGTGATATTGGCAAGTGCTTGAACAATCCCTCTGATGTATCCACTTCTGCCACGAATAAGGCCGCCGATGCAGGTGATGGCTCGATGGATCAAGAATTGGACGAGGCACCGGTTGAGAAAGAGGCAGGAAACTCTTCAAAAGCTGCAGTTTTGGGAACTAATATTTCGATAGCAGACGAAGAAGCGAAGGAATCCGGAAATACAAATCGTGAGGTGGCGATGAAAGACATTTCTGAAGAGGCACTGAAGGAGGGCTCTGAACGACCTGTCGAAAAGAAGGCGGAAATCAATGATCCTGGTACTAATGCGCAAAATTCAGGAAAAGAAGTCACATCGGCTGAAAAGTCGGATGAAGAAATGACTGATGTAGTAGAGAAGAGTGTCAAGTCCACAGAAACTGCAGAGAACCAGAAGGAAAAAGACATTGTCATGAAATCTGTGGGTAATGAGGCGACAACGGAAGGCGCTGAAAGCTCAAGCGAATCTGGGGATGAACCCAAACAACCGTCCCTACGCAAGCTGCAATTTTTCACGCAATGGGATGTGAATGAGCGACGGCTGTCACCGGAAGAAGTCGCAGAAAGTCTTGTGAAGACGCACAACTGTGTGCCGGCGCTAATCCCGAAAATTGCGGCGCAAATACGACTTCAATTATTCGATGTCGGTGTATCTTGTCCTGTACCTCCTACGGAACGAGACAAGGAAAACAGACGGAGAATATGGATTCGTGTAAAGTTGAGCGAAGATTCAGATGAGGTAATCGAAGATACATTCGATTGGGATATTTGTATGGGAGAATACAATTCGCCTGAACTATTCGCACAACATCTGTGCTCGGATTTCGGTGTGAGCCAATACCATGTTCCGCAAGTTGCGCAGGCAATTCGGCGACAAATTGTTCTCGCACAAGCAATCGCGTATGGTGACGAAGATACGCGCGAAGCTGCACTCGCTCGACTTGGGCCGAATGACCCACTCCGGGAGCAGTTGCCTCCATGCAAGACCGGAGTTAAACGGTTAACTCCCGAAGAGATTCGTGCATTACATGAGAAACATGTAATGGGATTTGTCGTACAGCCATTAATGCGTGGCGTAGAGCGAGAAATCGACCGAAGAGAGGAGATTCGAGTGGCAGAAGAAGCGGAACGACAACGGAGAATGAAGGAGGAGCGAAAGCGAATGGAAGAGGAGGAGCTGCGGAAAAAAGAAGCAAGAGAGGAGGAGGAGAAAAAGAGACGAAACTATCTCACGGGGTTGGATGTGAAGAATGCGGAACTAGGTGTGGATCTTAATCGGTACCTGACATTGAAACTTGGGTATGGTACATCGCCTAGTGTTTGGGTGGAAGGGATTTTCATTAGGAAGAAACGTGGATTGCCTCTTATGCCCGCTGCGGTGGGAGGAGAGAAGCCCGAAGAAGAAACACAGCCCACGCCTTCGACGAGCACACGAGGACGAGGTAGAGGCCGACGAGGGAGGAGAAGTGCAGCGCAGATGGCAGCGGATGGGGAAGAGAGAAAGCCGGCTAGCAAGAAACGAGGTGCGAAACGGGGCAGAGATAGTGCAAGTGCGGGTGGTATGACGCCGGCGAAGCGTCGTACCAGCAAACGTGCGAGAAAATAGGGAGAAAAGTTTGTGGCTAATTGTAAACTTACTCAAATTGGATATCGCTGGTTGTAATGAGGTTATAGATACTATGGGGGATGTAAGGGAAGGAACCAAGGACTGTGGATATTTGCGCGAATAAGTGAGGGGTACCTTGGCTGAGTGGGGGCAGGAGAACAAGAGTGATAGAGTGATGGGGTAGTAATTACGGAATTCGCAGTAGTAGCGGTAGCAGATATTACACTGGTGGTATCTATCGGTGAGAACGCCAGTAGATCGCGGCTGAGCGGTCTGGGACGACGTACACGAATGGGCCTTCCGCGTGGATACAGAATCCCAAGCTTCAAAATCTAGAATTTGTGAAGTTGAGGTGCGGGAGATTTGTCATGCGGGCATCGATGTCCGCGCATGGTGGTGCGGATTAAAGGAATTTCTCGTAGCACCCTGGTCGATTAAACGGACACGTCAAGTTGTACAGTACAATGTAAGTCGCAGGAGAGTGAAGAATTGACTACCAGTTTTTCGGTGCATTCTACGGAGCTACGGGTGTCACGTTTGATAATGGTCAAGAACAATACGGCGACGACATATTGTCAATGCCATTCGCATTGAAGCCTGGTCGAGCGGATTGCTGTAGTTAACGCGTTGGATGTGTCGAAGATTGTTATGGAATACTGTGCACGTGAAGTAGCCGAACGATATGGGATAACTCGACCATTAGGATATCTCCAACAACGGACAAAGGGAGCGATGAGCAGCGTGGTCGCTGCGAAGCGAGCACAAGACGCACGTAATTGAGGCATCGCTCGCTCGCTCGCATTGAGCTGCTCACCAAGTGCGAGGTGGTGGGGACACGACGCGCCATACTGTACGGTCAAGTGGTGGTGCATCAGATGCGCGATCAGCGCAAGCAGTTACAGCGCGCTTGTTACAGTGGGATTGGGTGCGGTCTGTACAGTACACATCTCGCACGCATCCGCTCACTCCAGTCGCGCACGTGTCAGAATGCGTTCCGTTGGAACAAACCCTGGCTATTACACCGCGAATCACAACCTGATGTCCGCGCCAAGTTGTTGCACTGTTCATCTTAGACTTATGTAAAAATCGTTGGAAGCCGGTACTTTTTTATGTCACCCAATACATCTCGCTCTCAGGAACAAGAACGAAAGCATCGATCTCGTTTCAGCACTCACCATCGGAACGCATTACGGGTAGTGCAAACGCGTGGGTTGCTGGTGATATAATCAGCAGACTCGGAGGAAATGTGGAGAATAATTCGCATGTAAAAAAGTGGGGTACAAACTTAAAATTCCGTAATTTTTCACGCTCCTTCCTCACTGCTAATTGGCCCATCAACACCCGCTTGCGTGCACTTACTTTCACATCCCACTCGGTAGCGCAGACGAGACCACGGGAGTCAATCGCCAACCCACCACAATGCAACAACAACCACCACCACCGCCACCACCCCCGTCACAACCTGCACAAAAGAATGAACCACCCGGCAGCGAAACTGACGCGCGAATGCCTCCACCACGTGGGGCAACTGCCGCGCCCGCTGGTTATTACGCACGGTATTATCCCACCGCCGCCGCGATGCCCCAACTTACCTACATGGAGGGGCAACTCACCACACAAGCCATGCTAGTCGAGCAGCAGCGCAGGATTAAACAACTCGAAGCGGATTTGTACGCCACTCGTGCCGAGGTCCAACGTCTACAGGCCGATGCCAGAGCGAGAGAAAACCTCAGTGGCACACCCGCCGACAATAATACCGAGAAGAAAACTTCTAGCCGTTATTGGACGCCCGATGAGCATAAGCGCTTCTTGGAGGGACTCGAGCTGTTTGGCCCCAGAGATATTAAGGCGATTGCTAGACATGTGGGCACCAGGAGTGCGACGCAGGTACGAACCCACAGTCAAAAGTACTACATTCGGCTGGAGCGTGAGCGTGCAAAGGCGGAGGCCGCCGCTGCGGCGGCTGCGGCCGCGGCAAATGGGGGCCCGCCGCCGGCCGCAAACGCGACGAATAGCACCAATAAGACGGGCACCACTTCGCCCACCTCGCCAAAGAAATCTCGCGCTCGACCCCGGAGTAGAACGGCGACGGCAGGTGCGGGGGTGAGTGGAAATGGAGCGACAAACAAAAGTAGCCATGCAAATGCGAATGGAAAGTCGAATGATAAGGGTGCTGCATTGAGTGAGACTGGGAACATGACGGGTGCGGGTGGCGTACACGAAAAGAAAGAAACTGTAGCGGATTCGCCTTCGAAAATAGATCGAAGAAAACGGCAACAACCCGATCCCGATATTATCGGGTCGACGAAACGTCGCGTCTCCGCTCGCCGCGTGAAGGCGAAGAATGAGGAGAGAAGCGAGGAAAATACGCCGGCTGATGGTAGCGCCGATAACGTCGCTACAGCAGCAGCCAACGGTGTGACGCCCGATCAAAATTCCGGGGAGCCGCCCAAGGCGGATGTGAAGAATGAGGCGTTGCCAGATGGTGCGGCCGGTGGGTTACTTTGTCCCGTGCCGTCAGTGATGGATAGTATGCAAACCGACTCGATGCAGCAGGGATTACCCGCCGTGTCGAGCTCGGTGGCGTTGGGGTCGTTGCCGAATGTTTCGAGTTCGGTAGCGTTGGGCTCGTTGCCGAATGTACCGAGCACTGGAAACTTGTTGGGGTCTTCATCCTCCTCGTTGCCGATACCGGCTGCTCTTCCGCGTGTTCCGAGTTCGGGTCAACTTTCGTCGATGGCTCGAGTCCCGAGTATGGGCACGCTACCAAGGGTTTCTAGTAGCACGGGATTACCGATGGTGCCGAGTGCGGGTGCTTTGCATAGGGTGGGTAGTTCGGGTGGACTTGTGTTGCCGCGTGTGGCGTCGTCATTGACAGCTGCGTGGAATGCTCAGACGGCAATGGACCGCGCAGCAGTAGCGAAAATGAGACCCAAGGAAGAGAGTGGCACGGTCGCAACGTCGGCCGGGGTGCCTGTCTCGGGCGCGACGACAGCTGGAAGAAATGGTAGTAGTAGTGGTGGTGGTGGCGTAGGCGCTGCTGTGAACACTGGATTCCCACGCACAAATAGCATCTTGTCGTTGTTGAGTGGGTTGCCGACAAATGGCATGGCGAGTGTGGCGAGTTCGGATAGGTTGAATAGTATGCCGTTTGACACGATGGACATGGACGACGCGGCGCTAGAACCGAAATGGGCGGCGGAGTCGTGATAAAGCGGCAGTGTGGTTTGTCCGAGTGGAGTGATTGTAAAAAAGAAAGTTTGAGGGGAGTAAGATTGAGATCGCATCTCGCAACCGGAGGGACAATCTCCGCCAATCTGGGACGGTGCATCATGCATGTTCACTTTTATCTCTCCTTGTCATCACTACACTGTACCCTTTCTTTACTTCACTGCTTTGCTATCTACTCTACCGTTCATAGCAACCCGCATCGTAGGCTGGGCACGTACCTCAACAACCGCCCCGTACACGTGACCCCCATGCTCATGTAGGTCGCCTTCACGGGGATGTGTGCACTGAGCAAGGATTATGTGGGACAGACAGATTTCGTGCACTGTTGCGTGGGACTGCTGATGTTACTGTTGGAATTTGTAAGGTCTAGCTGAGAGTTGATGGACTTGAATATCTGTGGAAATCAGAATGAGATTTTGAGACAACACGGAGAGCGGGCTTGGCGACTTGGCTGGGCAGTCAGTCGTTTCTGCGGTTGAACGCTGTGTGTCGCAAATGAAGTGTTGGGTGGGTGCCTGCATTGAGGTTGTGTGCGCGAGTGTATGACGCCCGAATGGCAGTCGCAATCTCACTCGTTCGAGCTGAAGTGTTATCGCGCATTTCAATTATTTGTACGGTCATTATGCTGCTACATAATTGTCTTCCCATTCGCTATTTTTTTCGAAGTATGGTATTTACCCATTCACATTGGTACATTGGTAGTACGGAATTACGGTAATGCACAGTGAGACAGTTGCTGGTACCAATTTACAGTTAGGACTCTCAACAAGGTCTAGGAATCTAACTGATCGCTTTTACGTCACGGCTCAATGCAACTTATTGCAGACGAGGTGCTTGTTCAAGTAACGTAGTAACAAGTTCTCAACACCAACGACAAAAGTTTGAAAAATCTCAAAAAGCTAACGATAGTAGATAAACTTCAATCCAATTCAATCTTCCAAGGGGAAGTGCTCGCAGTGATACCATTCTAATTGCGATAGTTCACTCGCTTGATTTACCTTGCCGCATTTCCGTCCCTACTCGGTCTTCAATTCCCAGAGTATAAGGTGTATTTCCTTCATCACTGTATAAAATAGTTAACTCTTCATTCACCAGGAGTAACCTTCACCACGGTCGGGTTGCAGCGCACCGACTTCTGGATCGGCGCTGCTCGCCTGGGTTTGTCTGCGTGCTGCGCACAACGCAGGTAGTCTAGACAGCGCACAAGCGGCGATGGCGCAAAACACGAGCACTATGTGACGCGCGAGGAACGCGCCGATATGGTGTAACACGAATCCGCCCCACGCAAAGTTGAGCCAGACCGCATGAAACGCGGCTGGAATTTGCGGGAAAAAGATGTAGGTTACCCGAAACCGCAGCGTCGCGCCGAGCAGAAAATCTGCGAAGATCGAGGTGATGGGCAGCACGTTGACGATGATTTGGAACGTGGTGAAGTAGCCATGTCGCGCCAGCCAAAACTTAATCAGCACCAGGAACGCTAGCGAGCAACTCGTGTGATGCAGGGGGCCGGCGATACGTGCGACGTAATCGCCCTTCACTCGTCCGGTAGCCTCTTGGAATGAGCATGTGGCGAGCAGTGCGAATGAAGCCCCGGTGAGTAATTCAACCCACCGGTCGAGTCGATGCGCGAAGGTTTTGTGCTTCATGATACCGTACACACCCATCGCAAGTGAAAGCCCGCTGCACCACAATCGGTACCAGAACAGCGACCATGTCGAGACGAACGTCGAACCGCCGGCTTCCGCTTGTGTCTCGCCGAACAATGGTGGGTAGTACGGCCCCCAGAAATCTAGTGGTCTCATTGTGCACAGGTCAGGAGCTGCGTTTTACTAACCAGGAGTTTCCTCGATGGTAAACTTGCTTCGTGTGAGTTAGGCAGCAAGGGTGGTGGGTTCGTCAGGCTTGTTACGTAGTTTCGATTTCGGAATCGTAGTCCTGACGCCATGCTGGACGTGCCTGTTTCAAATCTGGCCTATTTTTGATACCCTTCGTTCGCGGTTCTTGCATTGATGCCGCTAAGTCCATAATCATGGAACACGTAATACGACTGTAATAGACTCGTTTTTCTCTAACTAGATAAATCCCATAGTAAAATAGTTTACCGCAAATACTCTATCTAGGAATACATTACCAAAATTATTCAGTGGAACTTCAGGCCCAGGGCACTACTATTCATTTTCCTTAAATTCAAAGAATATACTCCATACTGCATTGTATTCAATTGAAAATTAGATAATAATATTTTGGCAGGATGTGAAACGAATTATTTCAAACAATCTCAACCTTATTATTCTTAAAATTGACGAAGCATTAACGTTCTTATTCCGTCGGAAAGAAATGCGCACAAAATTTTTCAACAACATTTATTCTTCTCGTTTGAACAAGACGTGTCTGTGGTTTAAGACAATTTTCATAGGTAGAGAATATCTTTCTTTTATTGCAGTGTCAAATAAATAAATTTTAATAAAATACTAAGTGCCCATGTTCATTTGCATCCTATTCGACTTCGAATTCTTACCTCGCTTGTATATAACAAATGTGGTAAATGAAAATAATAAGAAAATAACACCTTGTATTTGCGCTTCAGAGTGAAGAATGGAAATATATTGATTTTTAGATTGCTTAGTCTTTATTTTCCGGACTGCCTTATTTAGGGCCTGGAGAACATCTTCTGGTTCAACATTGAATTTTTTCAATTTACACCATCGATCTTCAGCAGTTTTGTGTTCAGTTTTATTCAAATCAGCAACAGATAAATACTTGTCTTCCTTGTGGCATTGAATGTACTGGATTCCGAGCGACATCAGTGGAGCATGCCAACCCGTCCAACCTCTGTAGGCTGTTGGTGAAAGTCGAACTTCGTCACGACAACACTTATGAATCTCTATTATTTCTGAACCAGAGTTCATGAATAAAGAATTTGCAAGAGCAGCTCCATGCGGCGTTACAACTATATCGGAAGCTCTGAAAATTTCAATTTGTCCTCCAAATGACCTCGGGAGAGCGCTTAAATATGTAACATTTAACCTTTCATCAAGTTTAAGTCTTCTGAGTGTTTCGTTCACATTAGCCCATCGACGTCTTCGAGCGTTTCTTCTGTCGTACACCAAAACATTCAGTAATTCATTGTGGATGTGTGTTTCACGGAATTTATAAACATTCAATACCCCGTTTACCAAACCAAAAAGCGCGGATCGTCTCATAGGCATCGGAAGCAAAGGCATTTTACTTCTTTTACTCCACCATTTTTGGCCTTTCTCTCGAATGCAGTACTTCAACGGTCTAAATCTCGCCGGAATCTCAGTTGTCTTTCGGAAACACCTATTAGGTTTGTTTTCGGTGAAATAAATGTTATTCGATGGCAATCCAACATTTAAAGCAGTTCCCATAATCAAGCAAGCACCCCAAGATGGGCGTTGTTCATCTGCTTGATTTTCAGTTCCACTATTACATAAATTAAATTTCTTTTCCCGATCGGTCTTTACCCACACATAACTAATATTCTGCGAATGGATACAATTGGATAAGTAATGCGAAACAGCCCATCCAACGTCGTGCAAAGCATGGTATGGGTTTCCATGGACTTGTGGTATAGCAATTAAATGACTAGGACCACATGTTTTGTTCAGCTTAACACGTATTTCAGGGTCACCATCGCACAGGTCAAGTGTAGCCCAACATTGCTGTATAAATATTAGTATTAAAAATAAGTTAAGCATCTCAGATAAAGTGCTGAGTACATAGGAAAGAGTATCCTTGATTCATTATCAAATTATTATAAGAGTAGCCCCGAAACATCAGATGAATTTCAACAAACTTGAGGATTGAAAATAATTTTTGGGTTGAAATTTAGGGGCCCTTTGTTTTACTTTAACTGAATTTACCATCAGGAAGACAGACATTTAGTATGATTGTTTACAAGGATGAGAAAATCGTTTGCAGAAAAATTTCCCAATATTCTTGAATTGTGAAAATTGCTAAGCAATCATTCGTAGTGTAAAGAATATAGAGACTACAATTTTCATGCGTTAATGTCTATTTATTGATTCGTTTTACAATGCTTTATTCTTCTAAAGTGAATTCAAAACATCACAAGGTTACAAATAAATTATGTCGTAATGACAGCAACTACATGGTGCTATCAATGTTTCCTGGTGAACATATGCACGGTTCAACTTCGACATATCTGACAATACTCCTAGTTCCTTGAATGCAAATAATGGATTTTTGTTGCTTTCTATTCAATATATAGTTGAATTGCAACCACATAATAGGCATCTTAGAAAAGTATTGATGCATAGGATTTTCTATTTCTATGCATTATGAATACTGTATTTTGTTGCAATCATAAAGTTGTAAAGCCTCTATTCAGATTAATTCTCTGGCATGAATCATATATGTCGTTATTTTATGAAACATTTTTACGATAAAAGTGACCTCGTTCGCATCCCACTTGTACTACTATTCTTATCTAGTTCATATACGATAAATACGACAAAAAAGAAATAAGAAAATATTGCTTTGCACTTTACTTCAGAAGCCGGACCGTATATACTTAGTTCCTTAGATAGCTTTGCCTTGATTTCAAAATTGCTTGTTAAATTGCGAAGAAAACGTCTTCTGTTAACATTAAACATTTATGATTTGTAACTTCGATCTTCTACAGTCTTCTTTTCTGCTCTATTCCAATCAGCGACAGATATATACTCTTTTTCCCTGTGACATTGAGTTACCTGGATTCAAGCGGCAGAAGTGAATCTCGCCAACCCTTCCAAGCTCTATAGGCACTTCGAACTTCAACTTGATAACATTCATGCGCCCCTATGCTTTCTGAACCGAAACTCATTCATTTATAATTGGCAAGAGTAGCGCCATTAGGCGTTGTAACTATGTTAGAAGCTCTGAATTTTTCAATTTGCTACCTGAATGATCTCGGAAGAACACTTGTATGTGCAACATTCAACCTGTTATCAAGTTGAATTCTCTCATTTGTTTTGTTCGATTCTGCTCGTTGAGCGCTTCCTCTGTCACGCACCATTCCGGTTGTTCGTTTTACAGATTTCACTAACATCTAGCACCCATTTATGAAACCGAAAAGATCGGATCTTCTCATGGGCATCAGAAGCGAAGGAATTTTGAGACTTGATCTCGCTCGTTTTCTGTCGTGTTCTCGAACATAATGCTTCAATTGTCTAAATTTGTGCGGAATCTCAGCTATTTTTTGAAAACATCTGTTAGATTTTTTCGTAATGTAAACGTATTCGATTAGCAACCCAACAATCAGTGCCGCCCTAATTATCAAGCAGACACTCCACGATGGCGGTTGTCTATCATCTTAGACAGCAGTTCCACTATTAAAGAAAAGAAATTTCCTTTCCAGATCTGCCTTCATACCTAAATGATTAATACTATACGAACCAATAAAACACAAAATCTAATGCGAAACAACCCAAATTATGTCCTAAAAGCTTGTTTTAGATTTCCGTGGACTTGTGACACTGCAACAAAATGGCTTGGACCACATATTTTGTTCGACTTTAGATGTATTTCAATGTCACTGTTTCAAACGCCCATTCTAGCACGGAATTTCTGCATAACAATAATCGTTGACAGTAGGTATAGTGTATTTAATCAAGAGCTCAGTTAATAGGCAGATGTATTATTACCTAATAATGAATGAAACTTGATTGCCGAAACATGAGGTGAATTCCGAAAAATTTGATAATTGAAAAATGATTTCATTATGGAAATTTACTGGCCTTGTGTTTCACACTTGCTGAATTACTGTCCGGAAATCATATATTTACCACACTTGTTTACAGGGATAAGGACATTTATTTACTGAAAAATCGTTCTCGATAACCTTGAATTTTAAAAAGGGTTGGGTGATCATCTGCAAGGTAGTAATGGGGAGTAGAACTTCATCTGCAAAATTAGTGATAGTGATTGGTTTCGCATTGCTTTATTTTTCTTCCATGAATCCGACTTATCGGAAAAGTACAAATGAAATTCGAAACATCTTAAATCAAAGACCTAAACCTAAAGACTTTGTCATAATGACCGCAACTACCTGGAGCTATCGATTCTTTTCGGTGAACATGGCCTGCTCGCTGGGAAAAGAAACACCAGTATTGTTTATTGCTCTAGACAGGAAAGTATTAGAATGGCTGCGAGATTTAGGTCACAATGCAATACTCGCATCTGATGGAAATCAAGAATCTGATAACGGCAAGGATTCAGCTGAATCTTTCGGAACAAAACAGTTCAACTTAGTGACTCAGCGTAAAATATCAGCAGTACGATCCGTGACTGAACTTGGCCTTGACGTTCTGTACGCAGATGGAGACATATTTTGGTGTGATGAAAATGCAATCGGAGAAATATTGGAAGTTGCAAAAGGTGCAGATATTGTAATGCAACGAACGAACACTGCTCATGTTCCAATAAATTCTGGACTTTACTACGCGCATGCTTCGAATACAGTTAATAAATTGCTTTACGAATTAGAATCACGATCAAATGCCGAGGTTGATGATCAAGTTTTGTTTAACCGAGTCCTCTGTAACAAAAAAGAAGGAACTGCGCTCCGTGATTATTCATACAAGCGTCCTCGTCTACTCGGATGCCGTTCGAAGAACGGCACTCACTTATCATTCCTTTCTGAAGACCGATTTCCAATAGGCTGCACTCGATTGAAAGGTCGGCGAAGACATGTTATAGAAGAAGACCCGGATTTACTGAAAGAGATGTGCCGGCAGAGGAAGTTTGGGGCGTTTCATTTCTCTTGTGTAGAAGCTCAAAGCAAAGTAGAAGAGATGAAAAAGCGCAATATGTGGATCGTTAACAGTGATGGACGATGCATTTCGAAGTAATTTCTACTAGGATAATTTAAAAAAGGTACATATACCCTAGATTGACACTATGCAAACAGACCTAATTGAAAAATTCAACTCTTAATTGCATTTGAATCTAGAAGTTTTAGATTTTCAGCGATCAACGCGCCCATAATAGAAACGATACTATGAAAATTTTTTCTCAAGTATTTCTTAAGACATCTGCTAATTTAATGCAATTTTTGAAAGAAAAGGCGATGCTTTAAGATTACCTTTGCCCATACTTGGAGGGTCAATATCACAAGTTTTAATTATCTCATCAAAAACGGAGAAAATAATATTTGTACAAAGTAATTCCCAGAAACTCAGCATTCAAAGTTTTGAATCAAACAATCATGAAGGTTAAATAGATACGTCACCTTGTTTAGTTAGTAAGCTATGATAAAAGTGCGTGTTAATTGAACTTATGGAATCATACCAAACTGCCTTAATTCGTGATCTATGTTTTTGGTGCTTCACATTCATTCTGGATTTCGTGTTTAGTTTATACAGTAATTCGTAGAGGGGTAGCTCGATAGCACATATTCTGAAATCCAGCGAGAAATCGGCATAACAGTACGGTAATTAATTGCGAACTTTCAAGGTCCCAAAAGATGATAATATAATCGTAAGACGGACATGCAATTTGCTCTCACAATCACCGTTGGATTTGGCATGTTTGCAAATCCATACGAGATCGAGAGATATGTACCAGTATTTAAAACATTAAGTTTTGATATTTCAGCACGGAGTAAACAGATTGATCGTTTTGAAGACAAAAAAGAAAACGAATAGGACACGAATTTTCAATTCTTGATTAGATTAACGAACAGAGGTAGAGAATGATTTTTTTCCTGAACCATGTTTTGAAATTGTTCTTTGAATAAGTCACTCGACTATAGTTGAAGCAAGAATAAATATTTCCTTTTGGTCTGAGGGACAGAATGAGTATAAATTGTTTTAACTGCAAGCCAGGAAGAAAAATTCCGAAAATGAGACAGCTTTTTCTGGTATCTGCTTTTTGTTAAGTTGCGGAAAGTTTCGATTTATTCAATTTTCGCATCGATCTTGCATCCAGGATCGGCCATGCAGAATTATTCAGTGAATAACTTGTACTTCGCATGAATGAATACTCGGCCTGTGGGATCTACATATAAATGAATTAATCCTTCTTGAGCTCCTCCTAATGGTTTGTTCAGTTGAATAATTGAAATGCATCATTTTTTCTCTACCTCAGTTCACGAAATCTTCAATCGTAAATATCCGCAACGAGTGAGATCTGAGAAAATCGTATCAATCAAATTAAGACGCGATCAACTTCAACACTTTTTGTTGGGGCATCAGATTTCAAGAATTAAACTGGTAAATGAAATAGGGAAACTTGGGAACTTCGCTAGTTGAATATAGCCAAATTTCGCGAATCTAATCGTATTGAAAGTGCGCTTTTTACGTTACAAGCGGTGCATCTAGAACCAATCTTCGGGTTTCATGCATTGAGAATTCCATTATGTAGGTTGGCATTGTTTACAACTTAC